>MDSX01018738.1_pt1 | contig 10725 bp, 15 predicted proteins | sample 811141 | NCBI WGS metagenome assembly MDSX01 (sample SAMN05326642, study PRJNA326480) | marine metagenome | isolation source: seawater | place: Atlantic Ocean: South East | collected 2010
CAACCAGGTGGATCTAAAAGACAATACATTTTAGATAAAGCGGTTGATTATTTACTTCAACCAGGGTTGCAAGCTGACAAGCATGCATTCTGTACAAGTTATCTAATGATGACAGAAACAGAATACCTGGAAGCACTTAACAAAGCTACAAACGGTGGTGTAGTGGAGTCTGCATTATGGAACTAAAGATCATAGACAATGTTAAAGATGAGCCGACGCTAGAGTCGGCTCAAGAGTTCGTAGGTGGTTATGTTGAGGGAATTAGTTTACCTAATGGTGACTATCTTCTTGTCAATGAAGAGGGCAAGTTAAAAGACTTACCTTTAAACCCAGAAGCAACTGCATTATGGAAAGCAACATTCGACAACGATCAATACATTACAGGTCGTAATGATTTTGTTGTTGGTCCTGCTATCCTAATAAAGAAGGACGCTCTAAAACGTTGGGCATCCTAACCTTTCTTCTTGGTACCTCAATAGAGGTACCAAGCCTGCCGCTTTTTTTTAAAATTAAATATATATAAAAAAGATATTGTACAAAGGGGTCCCATAGCCTACGCCTTTATGCTTTGATTTAGACATAGATATGTGTTAAATTCATTTTGAGTTCTAAAAAATATTACAAAAAATTTTTTAGAAAAAAATTTTAGAATGATTATAAGTCACAAATATAAGTTTATTTTTATAAAAACACATAAAACAGGAAGCACTTCTGTAGAAATAGATTTGGCTTCTAAATGCGCAGATACAGATATAGTAGCTCCCGTGAACGAGTTTAGTAAAGAAAACGAAGTAAAAGGAAAACATTTTCCAAGAAATTTTGAAGGTTTTTTTAATCACATATCAATACGAAAAGTGAGAAAACAATTAAGACAGCGTAATCAAGAATCAAAATTTAATTCTTATTTTAAATTTTGCGTAGAAAGAGAACCTGTTGACAAATTGTTAAGTCATTTCTATTGGCAACATAAAGATATATTAAAAGATAAATTTTTTGAAATTAATGTGAACTTATTATGGAAAACATTTATTTTTGGAGAATATCATAAATATAATCACAACCTTAATCATTGGACAATAGATGGTGAGTTAGCTGTAGATAAAATTTTAAGATATGAAAACTTAAAAGAAGAGTTGACACAAACATGTAAACAATTAGGTTTTGATATAGACTTATCTGCTAAAGCTAAAGTTTCTCTTAGAAAAGATAAACAAATTCCTAGACCAAAAATTACAAACGAACAAATTGAAAAAATTTATGATAATTGGAAAATATCTAACAGCTTTACAGGTTATAAAATAGAAGATTGTAAGTATTATGAAAATTGATTTAGATAAAATTAAAAATTTACCACCTGATGTAAAAAAAGATTTTATGAAAATGTACATCAGATATGGTGATAAGAAAAAAGAATCTTTAATTAGAAATGATTTTATGGCTTTTGTAAAACATTGTTGGCCAGATTTTATTGAAGGAGAACACCATAAAACAATTGCAGAAAAATTTAATAAAATTTCTACAGGTGAATTAAAACGTGTCATTATCAATATGCCACCTAGACATACCAAGTCAGAGTTCTCTAGCTTCTTGCTGCCAGCTTGGATGATCGGGCGTAACCCTAAATTAAAAATTATTCAATCTACCCACACCACAGAACTTGCAGTTAGATTCGGGCGTAAAGCAAAAACATTAATGGACACAGAAGAATACAAACAAGTTTTTAATACAAGACTTAGACAAGATTCTCAAGCAGCTGGTAAATGGGAAACAGAACAAGGCGGCGAGTATTTTGCAGCTGGTGTCGGTGGAGCAATTACAGGAAGAGGAGCGGATCTATTAATTATTGATGATCCTCACTCGGAGCAAGATGCCATGAATGCAGATTCTCTTGAACGAGCTTATGAGTGGTATACATCAGGACCACGTCAACGTCTTCAACCAGGTGGTACAATTGTTTTAGTTATGACTCGTTGGAGTACAAAAGATTTGACTGGTAAGTTATTAAAAGCACAATCAGAAACTCGTGCAGATCAGTGGGATGTAATTGAGTTTCCCGCTATCATGCCTTCAGGTGAACCGGTGTGGCCAGAATTTTGGAATAGAGACGAGCTGCTAGGAGTCAAAGCTTCACTTGCTGTAGGTAAGTGGAATGCACAATGGATGCAAAACCCAACTTCAGAAGAAGGATCATTATTAAAACGTGAGTGGTGGCAAAACTGGGAAGAAGATTATATTCCAAAACTAGCTCATGTAATACAATCTTATGATACAGCGTTTATGAAAAAAGAAACTGCAGACTATAGTGCTATTACTACTTGGGGAATATTTTATGATGAACGTTATAATGGTCCACAATTAATTTTATTAGATGCAATAAAAGATAGATTTGAGTTTCCAGACCTTCGTCGTATTGCAAAAGAACAATATGATTATTGGCAACCTGAAACAGTTATTGTTGAGGCTAAGGCATCTGGACTACCTTTGACATACGAATTACGTCAAATGGGAATACCTGTAATTAACTTTACACCGAGCAAAGGAAATGATAAACATACAAGGGTAAATAGCGTTGCACCTCTATTTGAGAGTGGATGCATATGGGCGCCCACAGAAAAAAGCTTCGCTCAAGAAGTAATAGAGGAGTGTGCTGCGTTCCCTTATGGGGATCATGACGATTTAGTTGACTCTACGACTCAAGCTGTTATGAGATTTAGACAAGGTGGTTTTTTAACTCATCCAGAAGATGAACCGGATGAAGAGCTACCAGAACAAAAAAGGACGTACTACTAATGGCAGGACCAGGACCAGTTATAATGTTATTGCAAGCGATTAGAAACCTGACTAAATCAGGTGCAATTAAAACAATTAGAGATGCTTACAGACTTGCAGAAAGAGAATTAGGACCAAGATTTAATCAACTTAAAAAACAAGTTGATGATGCTTTCAATCAAGGCAAAAAAGAATTACAACAAAAACCAGCCCCTAAAAAACAACCACCTAAAAAAGAAGAACCATCAAATGTAATTCCTTTTCCAAAGAAAAAAGAAGGAATCATGTCTACTAAAGAATCTTCACCTATGATGAAAAATTTAGAAGATGTTGTAAATACATTACAAAAAAATCCAAGAAGACCTGGTGGTGGATTAGATATGACAACTGGACTTACACGTGCACTAGCTAGAAGAATTTTAGAAAAGAAAGGAATTGATTTCGCTGGTAAAGATCCACTAGATGCTTTCAGTGAAATTTTTGGAGATTCAATAATTGATGTTAAAAACCTTGCTGAAGAAATGATTGAGATAGATCAAATGGGTGGTGGCATGAAAGATATGGATCAGATGTTAGAAATAGAAGGTTTGTTTGATATTGAAGTACCAACTAATCCGAATCAAGGAATACCTGATGATGAATTTTTAAATATTTTAAAAGAAGATAAGGAAGCTGCTTCATTAGCTCCTAAACTAGTAGAACGATTTGAATTAAAACAAAAGTATCCAGGTATTGATGAAGAATTATTAACTCAAATTATAGATGACCCAGATCCACAAAATAAAGCTGAAGCATTAGCAACATTAGATGAAGCTATGAAATTAGCTGACGAAGGAAAAGGAACTGATGAAATTATTAGCATTCTTCAAAGAATAAAAAAAACTAGAAGAGATAATTCACAAGGTGGGTTAAATACTTTAATGGCTTCAGTAGATGATCCTTTTTTCAGAGATTCGGATGCAGACGAGCATTCTTTTAGAATGTTTAACAAACCATACAAAGATTTAACTCCAGATGAATTAGAAGAGTTTCGAGAAGAGATGATGAGACTGATGAATAAGTTTGCTTCAGCACCAGATCCTATGGATGAGAGAAATAATGCATTAGAAAATTTAGCTGATCAATATTATGGTAAACCTTTAAGAGATTTAAGTCCAAGAGAAATAGAATTATTAGAAGAAGCTCTAGATGAAATGACAATGAAAAGTGCACCATCAATCACATTAGCTAAAGGTGGAATAGCTTATTTAATGGGTATGTAATGAAGCTTGGTGATTATAAAAAAGCCATGCGCCCTAAAAAATATCTGACTTCAAGTTTTGTTGTCTACGATGGATCAATAGATGATGAAATAGTAGAAAGAACTGGTTTTTATGAAGGAGCGTTGGTCACAGAGGATGGACCTAATAAAGGTAAATACAAAGTTAAATTTTCTTATAATCAAGATTATGGAAATCCTAAATTTAAAGGAGTTCAATATGGAACTAAAGAAGAAATAGAAAAATTAATTGCAGATAGAAAAATAGCAGCCGATGCTTCTTATAAAAAAGGTGTAGATAAAGCTGCTCAAATTGCAAAAGACAAAGCTGAAATAGATATTAAAAAAACAATAGATTCTTTTATTGAAAAAGGTGACTATGAAAATTTTAAAACTAAACCTTATGAGTCTCAATTAAAACGTAAACTTCCTTCTGGAAATATAAGACAATCTGGTGGAGGTAGAGTTAATCCCAAAACTTTTCAGTACATAAGAGATATGTTAGACGCTGGAGATTATGAAAATCTTTCTAGAATTACAGGAAGATCAAAAGAAGAATTAATTCAGTTTAGTAATAAGATACCTGAGAAGGGTATAATAGATGTAGAGCAAAGAGCTAAATCAGCAGCAGAATCTTATCCTGAAGAAAGAAAACTTACTGAGGAACAAAAACAAGAAGCTGATAAAAAAGTTCAGGCTAAAAGAAAAGGTAGATTAGAAAAAACTACAGGAAAAGCTAAATTTATAAAAGGATCAGATGATTTTCAATTCCACCATATAAAACAAATTGGTGGAGAAGCTCCTTTAACTGAAGCTGATGTAAAAGTTATTGATAAAGTTATGAATGGTGAACTCGCTCCTTACAACAGAAAATTAAATGATATAGCAGATGCTATCTCTCAAAAAATAACTGAATCATTTGAAGCAATGAGAAATAAAAATGAAGGTAAAGCTTTAGATCTTTTAGAAGAAGTAGACAATTTAAATAAACAAGCAGAAGCTATTGTTAAAAATGCTCATGATAAATTACCTGCAAAATTTAAACCTTTAATTGGTTATAATAAAGTTTATGCTCGAACCGATGAATATGGATTTCCTTTAGATGATAAAGTTAGAATAGAACCTATTGGTGGTGGATTAAAAAAAGGTGAACGTTCTAAACCTTTAACTGAATATACAAGAAAAGATGCTCAAGAATTACAAAAAGAGATTGATAAACAAGTAAAAAAGTTAGAAAAAATAAGTCAACTTAAAAAAGATAATCCACTTTTAAAAAGTGGAGATGAAATAGAACAACCAGAAAAATCTAAAACAAGAAGTATGTTTGATTCTTTTAATGAAAGAATAAAAAATGCAGGTAATACATATAGAAGCGTTAGACCTAGTATTGATACACTTACTAAAATAATCCCTGGTAAAGCAGATAATGCTTTAGCTGCCGCAATAGATTTTCCTATGATGTATATGTCAGGAGCACCATTAACTCAAGCTGCTGCAAGTGCAGGATCTATGTTTATTAATAATCCAAACATTGGTAAAGCAGTCAATATAGGTTTAGAGCAAGCTGCTTTAAGTGATGAAGAACAATTTTTAAAAAATGCGGCTAAAAGAAGAGAAGGAATCGAATCTATTTTACAAAATATTCCTACTAGATTAAGAGAAAATATAGAACAAAACAAAGGTATTGAAGATGAAACAGAAATCTTTGTACCGTAAAGGTTTAAGTGGGGGTAAAAAGTTTGGCCCACCGCCAAAAAAAGGTCCAACACCACAAGGCTTGAATATTTCGTATAATACTATAAAGATAATAAACCCGGAGAAAAAAACAAATGGCAGACATAGATAAGGTATTACCTAACATAAGTGAACAACCTGAACAGACAACAGATGAATTAGCTGTTGAGATGTCTGAGCAATTACAAGAACAAGCTCAACCAGGAGAAGTAGAAATTATTAATACTGAAGATGGTGGAGTTGAAGTAGATTTTGATCCTAACCAAATGGATCCGGGAGATGCATCAGATTTTAATGCTAACTTAGCAGAATTTTTAGATAGTCAACAATTAACCGTTATTGGTTCCGGTTTATATTCAAACTATGTTGATTATAAAACTTCAAGAAAAGATTGGGAAAAAGCCTATACATCAGGATTAGATCTGTTAGGATTTAAATATGAAGACAGGTCGGAACCATTCTCGGGTGCTTCGGGTGCCTCTCATCCGGTGCTTGCTGAAGCTGTTACTCAGTTTCAGGCGTTGGCATATAAAGAGTTACTCCCAGCTAATGGACCAGTCAGAACACAAGTAGTAGGAGTTCAAACTCCAGAAAAAACACAGCAGTCAAATCGTGTAAAAGATTTCATGAATTATCAACTAATGGATAAGATGAAAGAATACGAAGCTGACTTTGATCAGATGTTATTCTATTTACCATTAAGTGGATCAGCTTTTAAAAAAATTTATTATGATGAAGTATTACAAAGAGCGGTAAGTAAATTTGTCCCTGCAGAAGATTTAATCGTTCCATACACTGCAACATCTTTAGAAGATGCAGAAGCAATTGTTCACAAAATTAAAATATCAGAAAACGAATTAAGAAAACAACAAGTTGCTGGTTTCTATAGAGATATAGATATAGCTCCTGGTCAAGATAATTTATCTGATATTGAAAAGAAAGAAATGGAACTTGAAGGTGTATCTAAAACTGGAAAAGACGAAGGTGTGTTTACTCTACTAGAGTGTCACGTAAATTTAGATTTAGAAGGTTTTGAAGATATGGGACCTGATGGTGAACCAACAGGAATTAAATTACCTTACATTGTAACTATAGAAGAAAACTCAAGAGAGATATTATCAATTAGAAGAAACTACGAACAAAACGACCCATTAAAAAACAAAATAGAATATTTTGTACATTTCAAATTTTTACCAGGACTAGGTTTTTACGGTTTTGGTTTGATCCACATGATTGGTGGTTTATCAAGAACTGCTACATCTGCTTTACGACAATTAATAGATGCAGGAACATTATCAAATTTACCTGCAGGATTTAAACAAAGAGGAATTAGAATACGAGATGATGCACAATCAATTAAACCAGGTGAATTTAGAGATGTAGATGCTCCTGGCGGTAACATAAGAGATGCATTTATGACTCTTCCATTTAAAGAGCCTTCTCAAACACTATTAAACTTATTGGGTGTCGTAGTAAATGCAGGGCAAAGATTTGCTTCAATAGCAGACCTGCAAGTAGGAGACGGGAATCAGCAAGCCGCGGTGGGTACGACAGTCGCCTTGCTTGAAAGAGGAAGCAGAACAATGTCTGCTATTCATAAGAGAATATACTCAGCTCTTAAAAATGAGTTTAAATTACTTGCAAGAGTATTTAAATTATATTTACCTGCTGAATATCCTTATGATGTTGTTGGAGGACAAAGAACAGTCAAACAACTAGACTTTGATGATAGAGTAGATATTCTACCTGTTGCTGATCCAAATATATTTTCACAAACACAAAGAATTTCTTTAGCACAAACAGAATTACAATTAGCAATGTCAAATCCACAAATGCACAATTTGTATCAAGCATATAGAAATATGTATGAAGCGATTGGTGTAAAAGATGTTGACACAATACTTATTAGACCACAACCACCACAACCAAAGGACCCTGCATTAGAGCACATCGATGCACTTGCAGGGAAACCTTTTCAAGCGTTTCCAGGACAGGATCACAGAGCGCATATAACCGCTCACTTAAATTTTATGGCAACTAACATTGCTAGAAACAATCCACCTGTAATGGCAGGTCTTGAAAAAAACATTTTTGAACACATTTCATTAATGTCTCAAGAACAAGTTGAAATGGAATTTAGAGAAGAGATGCAACAGCTTCAACAAATGCAAATGCAGGCACAACAGAACCCACAAATGGCTCAACAAATGCAAATGCAGGCTATGCAGATAACACAAAAAATAGAATCACGAAAAGCTGTGTTAATTGCAGAGATGATGGAAGAATTTAAGGAAGAAGAAAAGAAAATTACTTCACAATTTGATAATGATCCTATTGCAAAACTAAGAGCAAGAGAATTAGACCTTCGAGCACAAGAAAATGCTAGAAAAGAGAAGGAAGGTGAAGAGAGAATCAACCTTGATAAGATGAGAACTATGATGAATCAACAAAATCAAGATGAAAAATTACAACAAAACGAAGAATTAGCTAATTTAAGAGCTGATACTTCAATACAAAAAACAATTTTAAGTAAAAATTTAGGAAATTAATATGTTACCTTGGAATTTAGTAGGAATGGCACTTAAAACCGGAGCGAAATTATACTCTGACAAGCAAAAAACTAAAGAAGCTTTGTCAGAAGCGAAGCTTTTGCATGCAGAAAAGATGAAACGAGGGGAGATCGAGTACAAGGGCAAGGTATTTGAGAACCAGAAGGGAGACTGGAAGGACGAATTCATACTTTTGACGCTCTCGAGCCCCCTGTTTCTGCTTGCATATTCTGTATTTGCAGAAGACAAAGAAATTGAAGCAAAATTAGACCTATATTTTGAAAAACTCCAAAATATGCCGTGGTGGATAACTGGACTTTGGGTCAGCGTCGTTGCGGCCGTATATGGAATAAAGGCTACGGATATTATAAATACAAAGGGAGGGAAAAAATGATAAAAAAAATTAAACAGAAAGTTTGCGAAATCATTTTAAAAGTGTTAAATATAAAACAATGTTTTTGCACACATGACTGTGCCTGTAAAAATGCAAAGGAGAAAAAATGATAAATAAGAAAAAATCTGATCTTAACAAAGATGGAAAATTATCTAGTTATGAAAAGAAAAGAGGAAAAGCCATTGCAAAATCTATTAAGAAAAGCGGTAGCAGAGTTAGAAAAGCTACTGGCGGCATGGTCAATTATGGTAAAAACGGTAAAATAACAATTTCTGAAAGTCAAGTTATGTCTAATGCTCCAAGAGCTCAAGTTAAAGGTTTTGGTTCTGTTAGATCTGACGTTAAAAATTTCAGAAAAGGATAGGTGATCAACCTAGAAAAGGAGATAAATCATGGCACTAAAAAACCCAAATAAATTTCCAAAATGGAGAGACGAAAACAGCAAGTGGTATGCAGCAGAGAATAAAGAGAAATCTTTAGCTAAGCTTGAGTCTAATCTTAAAAGAGATAAAGACATGCCAAAGAGAGTTGAGTTTTGGAACGAGTGTAAAGCAAAAGTAGAGGCTTTATAATATATTATGGCTAAACTTTGCCCAAGAGGAAAAGCTGCAGCGAAGCGTAAATTCAAAGTTTACCCTTCGGCGTACGCGAACATGTACGCATCAGCAGTTTGCTCGGGCAAAGTAACGCCTGGTGGTAAAAAGAAAAATAGAAAGAAAGCTGCTACGGGTGGCTTAATGAGTATGAATAGTTATTACAAAGGATTAGTATAATGGCTGGAGTAGGAATAGCGTTAAGAGGACTTGGAAAAGTTTTAAGTAAGTTTGCTAAAAAACAAAAAACGACTGGTGGTGGCGCTATTAGATCTGTTCCTCCTTCAAAAGCAAATAAAAAATTTGCAGAAGCAAAAGAAAAGATATCTAAAAACACAAATGCGTTTACTAAAAAAGTTGACGACGCAACTAAAATAAAAATGAGAAGTGGTACATCAAAAGCTCTTAGTAAAATTTCTAAAATATTAAAAAAGGATTAGTATAATGGCAGTGTATAAAGCAACAGATAAAAATATAAATAAAAAAACTACTGATGGAAGGTATGCTTCACCTATAAAAAAATCCCCTCCTAAGGTGCAAAAATATAAACATGGTAAAAACTATAAAAAATCTACCGATGGAAGATATGCTTCACCTATAAAAAAAACTACTGATGGAAGATATGCTTCACCTACAAAAAAAATTAGAAAAAACGATATTAATAGATTACCTAGAGGTTTAAGAATGGATACTACTACAGGTATAGGAACCACTATTATTAAACCTAAAATGGGTCAAAGAATAGATACTAAGAAAAGCAGACCTAAAAAATTTAAAAAATAATTACAATGGCTGAAAAAGGTTTAAGAGAATGGGTAAAAGAAAAGTGGGTAGATATTGGAGCACCTAAGAAAAAAGGTAAATATCAACCTTGCGGAAGATCAAAAGGATCTAAACGTGCGTATCCAAAATGTGTCCCTTTAGCAAAGGCAAGAAGTATGAGTGAATCGCAAAAACGTTCAGCAGTAAAAAGAAAAAGAGCAGCAGGTAATCCTGGTGGTAAACCAACTAATGTTGCAACGTTTGCAAAAAGACCTAAAAAAGCTGGAGGGGGTTTAACAAATACTCCTTACGTAGGAACTTATATTTCTGGAGATTTAGGTGGTGTAAAAGTTTCAAACCCAAGTTATAAAAAATACTATAAGGGGATGATTTAATGAATTTAGAAAAAGATTTACAAAGATTGAAAAAAGAAAAAGTATTAAAAGAATCTGCCATAGCTCAGCTAAGAAAAAGAAGTAAAGACTCAATAGCTAGACCAAAGGCAGAAAAAAATATTTTATCAAACGATCCAAGAATGCAAAGAATTTAATGTCTATTAGAAAAACAACAAAAGGCCCAAACGCCAATTATAGACCAACAAAATCTGGAGCTGGAATGACAGCAAAAGGTGTAAGAGCTTACAGGGCAGCAAACCCTGGAAGTAAA
>MDSX01051757.1_pt1 | contig 10723 bp, 13 predicted proteins | sample 811141 | NCBI WGS metagenome assembly MDSX01 (sample SAMN05326642, study PRJNA326480) | marine metagenome | isolation source: seawater | place: Atlantic Ocean: South East | collected 2010
AAGCCCTCCTGCGTCGGTTCCGGTACTGTGGTGCGAAAGCCCACGGGAAAGACCGTCGCTGTGCCACTCTCCTTCACCTCCCCGCAACAAAATTTTAACAACCCACGTAGTCAATAAGGTGCCAAGATGCCAATATCCACTGGTGATATTCTCGGACACTCTCAAGTCGGAGTTTACCTAAGTTTGGTTGGAGACGTCCTATTCATCCCCAGTACATTGGAGGACGAGATATCCAAAGAAATAGAGTCATCATTTGATGTGGAATCGCATAGTATGACAATTGGGGGCTCCGCACTCCTAGGTAGCCTGGTTCAAGGAAATAAGAAGGGAGTCGCGGTGGCAGATATCGCGACACAGGATGACTTGGACGAATTATCGAGTTTCGGAGATGTAGTAATCCTCGAGAGTGGGGTAAATGCTGCCGGCAATCTAATCGAATGTAACGATAAAGGAGCCATAGTAAGTCCTACAATCCCAGAAGCTGGAGCAGAGATGATCTCAGATGTTTTGTCAGTGAAAGCAATTCGTTCCCAGGTAGCAGGACATGGGACCGTTGGAAGCATGATGGTCGCAAATAATAACGGAGTTCTGATTCACCCCGATGTCAAGACTTCAGAAGCAGCGGCTATAGAGGAAGCAATGCAGGTTCCCCTTATGGTTGGAACAGTGACCTTCGGCTCCCCATTTGTTGGTGCCGGATGCTGTGCTAGTGATACACACGCATTGGTGGGCTCGGGATCGACTGGTCCAGAGTTAAATCGAATTGAAGACGCACTAGGGCTCATTTAGGGAAAATCGAGTAATCAACATTGTTCTTGTCTATCGAAGAAACAACCTCTGGCATGGGATATTTTAGCCCTGTTGCCGTGTTAAAAACGACTACATTATCACTCGTTGAGACTAAACCAGACTCTATGCAGTCTCGATATGCCACTAATGCTGCTGCTCCCTCCGGGCACAGAAGCAAACCTTCGCTCTTTCCAACTTGAACCTGTAGATCCAAGGTCTCTTCATCAGTAACTGCCATTGCCGCTCCTCCAGATGATCTAACTGCATCCAATATTAGGAAGTCTCCGAGTGCCGAGGGTACTCGAATTCCAGATGAAATCGTCTCCGCATTTTCCCAGTATTCTGCAAATTCACTGCCTTCTTCCCATGCCCTGACTATCGGAGCACATCCTGTTGATTGCACGGAAATCATCTTCGGCAATTCACAGTCAATCCAACCAAGCTCTTTCAATTCGTGAAAGCACTTCCACATCCCAATAATCCCAGTCCCCCCACCAGTTGGGTAGAATATCGCATCTGGAAGATTCCAATTCATCTGCTCAGCCAGCTCAAGACCCATTGTTTTCTTTCCCTCGATTCTGTAAGGCTCTTTCAGGGTAGACACAGCAAACCAATCTATCTCTTCCATTCCATCTGAAATTATACTCCCGCATTCACCAATCAAACCATTAACAATATGGGTTGAAGCGCCTTGAATCTGAGTTTCTCTAATATTGATTTCTGGGGTATTATCCGGACAAAGAACAGTGCATCGTATACCTGCTCTTGATGCATATGCTGCCAAGGCAGAACCAGCATTCCCATTGGTTGGAATTGAAAGATGTCTAATGCCTAACTCTTTAGCCATTGACACTGCCATCCCAAGACCCCTTGCCTTGAACGAACCCGTGGGAAGCCTCGACTCATCTTTGATAAATACCGAATCAGCCTCAAATCCTAAGATGGCAGAGAGATTTTCAAGTCTTATCAAAGGGGTGATTACTTCTCCTAGAGAAACCATATTCTCCTCTGAAGATACAGGCAAAAGTGGCGAATACCTCCAGAAACCAGGATTTTTCGAATTTTCGATAGAACTTCTATCCACCTCATTAGCAAGCCTATCCAGATCATATTTTACGACTATTGGCTTCCCTATTGTGGAAATCGTATGCACGTCCCCACGCTCAAATATCTCTCCTGAGTATGCGCATTCCAGGTGACTCACGTAACTTTTCATGAACCCCAATGAGCGGGGTGTTCGATGAACATGCCGCTCTAAACAGCGGTAGGAGCAACATGATCTTCATTTTTAGAACCGGATTCCCTCACTCTGTTCCAGACTTTTCTCATGAGCTCATCATGACATTCCCTACAGTAGTTAAATCGCTCATATGCCTCTCTGAAAGAATAGGCTTTCTTTCCGCTCGATAAAAGAAAACCATTAGGGGATAGTCTACTGACCAATGATGCTTTAGACGAGCAATCATCGAAATCACAACTGACCATCATTCTCCCTCCTTTTTACTATCCGAGATTTCCATTAGCGGTACATTAGCCTCGATTCTTTCTCCAGGTTTGCACATGATTTTCTTAACCCTTCCGTCGATGCTGGTCTTAATTTCATTTTGCATTTTCATTGCCTCAAGTACAACTACAACACCCCCAGCTTCTACAATATCGCCTTCGGAAACTAGTACCGATACGATTTTTCCAGGAATAGCCGAGGATATTAGTCCCGAACTAGGACCTCCTCCTCTGTTAGAATCGCGCTTCTTCCTGTGGCTTCGGCTAGGTTCTTGATCCATCTCAACTTGGTATGATTTCCCATCTACCGAGACATCCCATTTGCCATTATCGAATTGAATATCTACCTCGAATTCTTCTCCGTTAACTGTTATCTTTCTCTTCTCAGTCAAGCACTCACCTCTTAGAACTCCTACGTGATTTGGAATTTATCAATGACGAGTTTCCCGAAGCCATCCTTCTGTGTGATGTCGACCAGCCGCTCCCAGGATCCCTACCTCTAGAGGGGGTAATCGCCTCTCCCAACTCACTGCTGAGTAGTACTGCAGAGATTACTGCAACTATTTTCTCAGGATCCGATTTTCCCACGCTCATACTCTCACAACGGGATATTTCCATGTTTCTTCTCAGGCCTAGGCTCTTCCTTCTCGAGAATGGCCCCCAATGCCTTCACTAGTTTCGACCTAGTTTCAGAAGGAACGATCACATCGTCCAGATAACCCAATGCTGCAGCCTTGTATGGATTCGCAAAGGAATCCTCATAATCATCAACAAGTCTCTGCCTCTCCTGCTCAGGATTTCTGGAAGTATCAATCCTTCTTCTGTGGATAATTTGCACCGCTCCCTTAGCACCCATCACTGCAAGTTCTGCAGTAGGCCAAGCAATATTGTAATCTCCTCTGATATGCTTCGAGGACATTACGTCGTATGCGCCCCCATATGCCTTCCGAGTAATCACTGTCATCTTCGGAACTGTTGCCTCTGCGAATGCATAGAGTAGTTTGGCTCCATGCCTGATTATTCCACCCCATTCTTGACTTGCACCTGGTAGAAAACCGGGAACATCAACAAAAGTCAATAGTGGGATGTTGAATGCATCACAAAATCGAACAAATCTTGCTGCCTTTACTGATGCATCGATATCCAAACAACCCGCTAGATGCATTGGCTGATTTGCTACCACTCCTATTGACCGTCCACCAAGCCTCCCTAGTCCAATAATTATATTCGGGGCGAAACCATCTTGAATTTCTAGAAAACTATCCAAGTCGAGAACCTCTTCGATTACATCTCCCATGTCGTAGGGCAGACTTGGATCGTCCGGAACTAGGGAGTCCAGAGATTCACAACTCCTTTCTAGAGGGTCGTTGGTCTCAATTAAAGGGGCAACATCTAGATTGTTTGACGGGATTAAGGCCACCAGCTCCCTAACGATGTCCAATGCTACATGATCATCCTCCGCAGTGAAGTGGGTTACTCCTGATTTTGTTGCATGGGTAGTCGCACCCCCCAGCTCTTCGAAACCAACCTCTTCATTAGTTACGGTCTTGATGACTTCTGGACCAGTAATGAACATGTGAGAGGTCTCCTCTACCATCACTACGAAATCAGTAATTGCTGGTGAATATACTGCTCCTCCGGCACAGGGTCCCATGATGACAGAAATCTGAGGAATTACTCCACTAGATCTGACATTTCTAAAGAAAATCTCAGCATAGGAACCCAGACTTGCGACTCCTTCCTGAATCCTTGCTCCGCCACTATCATTCAGTCCAATTACTGGAGCTCCTGTTTTCAAAGCCATGTCTAGAATCTTGCATATCTTTAGTCCATGCATCTCACCTAGGGAGCCCCCATATACTGTGAAATCCTGCGCAAAGCAGTATACCAATCTGCCCTCAATGGTGCCATAACCACAAACTACCCCATCTCCCGGAATTACATTTCTATCCATATCAAAATCCCTACACCTGTGCTCAACCAATGCATCAACTTCTGTGAATGAGTCGTCATCTAGTAATTCCAGAATCCTCTCCCTGGCAGTCATCTTTCCTTTGTTGTGCTGTGCGGATATCCTCTTTTGTCCTCCACCAGATCGAGACTTCGCCTTCCGGCGTCTGAGCTCGTCAATCTTGTCAGAGTTTCCACTCACAGAGAGTAATGGGAATAGGCCGCACATGAGCATTCCTGAAAAAATAGAATTTCATATGCGGTTGCTTGAAGTCATATTGCCACTTGCAACTAACATAAATATGCGAATTGTGATTGCTAAACCAGGCCTAGATGGGCATGATAGAGGGGCAAAAGTTGTCTCTAGAGCATTGAGGGATGGCGGACACGACGTAATCTATACTGGCCTAAGGAAGACCCCAGAGGAGATTGTAAGAATTGTGAATGACGAAGATGCAGAAGTACTCGGGCTATCCACGCTCTCTGGAGCACACGACTCTCTTATTCCTAATATCTGTAATCAGCTAATTGAGGCCAGATTAGGGGGTGTAATTGTTTTCGCAGGTGGAATAATTCCAGAAAGAGACATCGAAACACTTCTGGAATCAGGTGTCAGAGCAGTCTTCGGACCTGGAACTCCCACATCGGATGTTTTGGATTTCCTGAATGAGGCCTTGATTCGAAAACAAAATGGAAACCCAGTTGGAGTCGGAGACGATTCGAGGTGGAATTGGAATGGCTGACATCAATGAACTATTGGAATCGGCAAAATTAGGTGATCGAAGAAGCCTATCGATGCTGATTTCTGCAATTTCTGAATCCGACGACTTCCAAAGTCCAAACTCCCGGCCAGGTTGGACACTAGGAGTCACCGGACCACCTGGGTCGGGCAAATCGACCCTTATCGGACAGATGGTCAGGAAATGGGCTTCCTCCGGTGAACGTGTCGCCGTGCTTGCTCTAGATCCAACATCCCCATTGTCTGGTGGCTCTTTCCTTGCTGACAGAATCAGAATGGAGGGTGATGACATACGAGAAAACGTGTTTGTCAGATCTATACCCTCTGGAAAAAATCCAGGGGCGATTTCTCCAATTCTTTGGCCGATATGCAGCGTACTATCTGAATGTGGCTGGACTAGAATAATCGTCGAGACTGTAGGGACTGGACAGTCCGAGTTCAGAATAGCCGCCTTGGTAGATCGCCTACTTCTAGTCGACGGCCCGGACAGAGGTGATATCATTCAAGCCGAGAAAGCAGGGATTCTCGAGTTGGCAGATGTAATCGCTGTAAATAAATCAGATTTACCCGGAGCTTCTTCTGCAGCACAGCATATCCGCTCTTCGCTAAGTCTTGTGAGTAACGACAACAGAGAGGTCATCCTAGTTTCCGCCATAGATGGGAGTGGAATCGAGGATCTTATCCGTATAATTGAGAACTGCGAACCTCAGACAGAACGTGGAAAGTTGATGATGATGGAGAGACTAATCTCTGAATGGGATTCGGTTTTAGTTTCTCATCCTGAAATAGACAGAATCATCTTGGAACTATGTGACGGTTCTATAACCATTAGAGAAGCCATCGGGATATTGGTTTCATCTATTGGTGATGGTGGTTTGTAAGTGACATCCGATGAAAATGACATATTCGTTGATCACGCCAATCACTCAATTGGAGGGTTTGGGGGTCATGCTTTCAGAAGGGTGACTCACATCTCAATGGCTTGCATACCCTATCTATACTATGTCCATGGAGAAGATATATCTTCATTTTTTACTCTAGAGATGACTGAGTTAGTTAGCGTAGTTTGTCTGCTGATCCTCTCCGTAGAGGCATTACGACTTAGAACAGGAATTGTAATTGTGGGTCAGAGAGAATACGAGTCCAGTCAGATTTCTGCACTAGCATGGGGCGCTCTTGCTGTTGCATTGGCGTTGCTAATTTCTCCCATGGGGGAAGGAAGTGGGATGGAGGCCGGTTTGTACGGAGCTCCCATTATCCTAGGTATGACTCTAGTCGACCCCACAATGGGAGAGGTAAAGAGGAAGATGAAGGATCTGAGGTTAGCCATACTAGCCGGATTAGTAGTTTCTTACTGCGTGTGGATTGGTTGCTATTTCTGGATTGGAACCGACTTAATTGTAGCAGTTTTGCTAGCACCATTGACCGTCCTGGGAGAATTACCTTCAACGAAGGTGATAGACGACAACGCGACAATGGTTCTTTTCCCTCTTTGCGGACTGGTGCTACTATTGCCATTGCTGTGATTCTGCTCCCGTCATGTTTACATTCTAATTTCAAATCCCACGATTCATATTATGGGCGAACAAGAATCAGATTTGTGGGAATCTCCGCTAAGACAGAGTACTTACATGTTTATCTGGGCAATAGCTTCCATAGCATCTTTCGCTATTTTCATTAAGTATTTCTAGCCGAAATTTCACTTTCCGATGAAATTAGTGCACTCTTGCCGTAATTACCACCAGGTCCGCTATATCCTCCGTGGCTACCATCAGAACGAATCACTCTGTGACATGGTATTGTGATTGGATTTGGGTTGGCAGCACATGCATTGGCTACTGCCCTAGCGGATGCAGGTTTTCCGATAGAAACAGCGATTTCCTTGTATGTCCTAGTTTGCCCAAAGGGGATTTTTTTGATTTCATCCCAGACTCTCTTCTGGAATGCCGTTCCGTTCATCTATTCTTCTTCCCCTTTCTGCCACATTCCTTCATCCATTTCTTCCATCCCTACTATCTCGTAGTTCGAAGGGAATAGTGCAATCGCAACTCCAATTACTATGCAAGTAATACCAAACCAGAATGATCCCCTAATCATCAACTCCATTCCAATTGCAAATAGGAATAGCCCACCCAGATTAGAAACCCAAACAAGAGTTTTGAAAGTAGACAATGAAACTCCGCTAGCCCTTTTGGTCCTATGAGGGCCAAACTCTGCTCCGAACCTAACTGGATCATCCTTCGCCATTAAATCACCTGTCAATCATTATTATCGCATCTGTAGGGCAAGCAAGTACACAAAGTTTGCATCCAGTGCAGGGGTCTCTAAGGACTCTTGCTTTTCTGTTTACATCAATATCCATTATTGGACTTGCCAGTGGGGTATCGTACAACTCTATGGCATCATCATCACAAACTATAGTGCACTGATCGCAGCCAATACACAACTCTTCCTTTACCCAAGCAACCGCATCATCTCCTCCTTTCAGAAGCGCTTCTTCCTCTGCCCTCAATGAATTCAGTTGCTTCCTAATTCTGGACTGCTCAGCAGCCCTCCTCTTTTGGACGTCACCGATTTTGGTCATGTCGTTCAACCTACCCATCAAGTTCACACTTATCATAGTGAGTTTGATTGGTATCTCCCTAGCCTCTGGACTCTTCTATCTGCCTGGCCAGGAAGCTTACAACATCGAGAATCTCGAAGTCATGCCTTGGATCTCCCTCGAACTTCAGACACTCGAAATGAGCAACACATTTCGGACATGATGTTAGCATGATGTCTGCTCCTGTCTCTCTTACTTCATCGAATCTCTGGACCCTTAGAGCCCTGCTGTTCTCGTTACATGACATCATACTAGAGACTCCACAGCATAGAGCGTCTTCTCCTGTGTGTTCCATTTCTACCAGATTCACTCCCTCTACAGAACCTACCAGATCTCTGGGCTCATCGTAGATGTTCATCTGTCTGCCCAGCCTACATGGATCGTGGTAAGTCACGGTAACCTCGTCATTAGTCTTCAGACTCATGTCGAAACCCTTCTCGACGAGGAATTCTGTGGTGTGCATTACTTTCATGTCATCTAACTCATAGTCCAAAGCGAAGGTCCTGAAACACTCAGCACAAGAAGTTACTAGCGTTTCGATTCCACTCTCTCCGAGCTTCTTTTGGTTGTAAGTCTTCAACTTCTCGAAGACCTCACTCATCCCTTGCCACTTCTGGTCATGCCCACAGCACTTTAGGAAGTCTCTGCCCAGATATGTCACATCCTCGCCCATCTCTTCGAAAATAGTGAATGCAGAAGTTGTTGCATCTCCCAGATCCATTGTCCCCTTGTTCACATGACTGAAGACCATCTCCTGATCGATATAGTCTACACACCCGGGATAGTAACCAATGCTTGAGTCTAGGGGGTACTCTTCCACAGGGATGAATGAGTCGTCTGCATCCTCTTCTGCTTCAGCAGCTAGTACTGCTTGTAGGACAGTATGTGGGATCTCTGTAGCAGGTGGCCCCCCTACCACAAGATTTCTCCTGATGTCAATATATGAGTCATAGTCAACCAATTGGGGACAGGCATTGGTGCATGCCGTGCAGGTTAAGCAGGAGTAAAGAGGGACCCCATCGTCCTCGTTGTTCCATGTATTGTAGATGATGTTCAGCTTATCTCCTGCGTTGAATAGCCTCACGGGACAGGCATCGTCACACAAGTCACACCCGTAGCACTTGTTCATCTCCCATTCGTAACCTCGTGCCATGCTCCTTAGCATCATGAAAACAAGAGCCCCTACTCCCAGGCATGGTATGAACATCGAGTAGATCAGCTTAGCATCCAGACTCTTTGGATTCTTCTTGTAGGTCGGATTAGAGACCGACATAGAAGCTAATTCCTCATCGCTGAGCGAGACTTCTGATCTTATCAGTGCAGTACCATCTTCACCCAGTAGTAGAGGCTGATAAGAAACAGCCGAAAAGTCAGAAATCATTGTGACCGAGTCATTGACTTGTTCTGATAGGGTCGTGAAGGAAATAGTGTAAGATCTTCCAGAATCGAGGTAAATTGACCCTGAATCACAGGTAGAACCGGAGTTCGACCAAATCTCCTGACCCGCATCATCGGTTAGAGTCAGACTCTGAGTGTGCTCACCAGCATTTCTAACGGTTGTTCTGAAGTTGCAACCTATGTCTGTTTGAACCTTGGATATGCCTAGGTCCTCTACCTCGAACTGGATGGATTCTGAAATTGAAATCGGGCTTCCATCATCTTCTCCCTGATAGATTATTTCATTGGCCCCAATATTCCTAGACGTTTGAGTATCAGCGTGTCCGTTAACCCCACTGAAGTCAATAATCTGACTACGAGTTGGTTGGTAAATCCCCCAGTTCACAAAATGTTTTGCAGGTAAAATACACCATTCAGAATGCGTCGTCCCTTCCTCCATGGTCTCCCATACTGAAAGGGAGCTAGTTTGCTCGTATGGCAGACATTCGTCCTCCCACTCCTCCCAAACGGGACCTTTATCAACATGAATCAGTGTATCTCCGGGTTGACCCCGAATTCCATCAAGCTCCACTAGTTTGGCATCATACTGGTATTCCCAGAATCCCATTGTACCCAGCCCTCTCTGATTCCAGAATCCATTCTCGTAGACTGGCCAGGTTACTGTACAAAGAAGAACTGTGGCTACCACAGACCCTACAGCAACCTGTCTGCCGAGTACAGGAGTCAACCTGGAACCCATCGGACCTATCAGGAACTTCCTCACTGAGAAGTAGAGTACTACGAAGATGAATACTCCCGTGAGGATCCATGGAACCGCATTGAATACCTCCGCAGTCCATGGGGGTTGCGTCCCACAGAAGAATGTCCCATGAGGGCCAGCCCAACAGTAATCGCTTCTATTCTGTCCATACATCTCTAGGAAGATGTTTATCGAGAAAACGGAAATGAACCAGACGTGTGCGAGGTAAACAGCCCCTGCAGTTGCGAACCATGGGTCTTCTACGCCCCTCTTCTCTCTCTTACCAATTATGAATGGTGGCAGCGCTAGAATAGCAACTGGGAGCCCTGTTATCATCGCCCCCCATACTCCCGCGTTCCATGATACGATAGGTTGTCCGAAGAACTCCCCTATTGGCCCAGCAGGAATATCAAATTGCGGCAAGTACTCCCCCCATCTTAGATATCCGTAAGAGAATAGAACGTACCAGTCCGGGAAAACGAAGCCTGCCTGAGCGTAAGGATCAGCCGCATTGTGAAGGGGCGGAGGGATAATCCACGAGTAGAATGCTATTACCATCACGATGGAGGCGAAAATGATGGTATCTCTTAGGACTTCAGTGGGCCAGAATGCATGGCCCGTATGCACCCTCCTCCTTTCCTCTTCTGCCCCTATTAGTTGCTCCTTCTCACTAACGTATGTGTCGGCAATTCTTCCAAATCTCTCTAACAAACCCATTATGATTACCTCAGTGCGGCTCCGCAATTCCCTGTACCCAGACAATGAATAGATGGGCTAGAATAAGAACTGTAACAATTAGGGGCAATACGAACACGTGTAGGAAGTACATCCTTACTACTGTCTGGCCTGTCAATGTGGTTCCTCCGAACATGGCATTAGCCACCCACTCGCCAATGAGTGGGGTGGCCATAGCCATGTTGATTCCAATGGTGGCGGCTCCAAAGGCCAGACTGTCCCAAGGAAGCAAATATCCCGAGTAACCGAAGAAAATCGAGAAGAACAT
>MDSX01022987.1_pt1 | contig 10722 bp, 7 predicted proteins | sample 811141 | NCBI WGS metagenome assembly MDSX01 (sample SAMN05326642, study PRJNA326480) | marine metagenome | isolation source: seawater | place: Atlantic Ocean: South East | collected 2010
CCGCGAACGACGCGAAACATTCCCACTCGCTCGTTTCTCCCCCCCCGCGCGCCCGTCCGCGCGCCCGCGCGCGCCCACGCGCGCCCACGCGCGCGCCCGCGAGATACGATACGCATCCGCGCCCGCCCCGCGTTCGCGCGCGTCGCGCGACGCCTCCGCGCCGCGCCGCGCGTCCGCGCGTCGCGCGCGCGCTCGAAAAAATACGCACTTGGATCTTGGTCGCCTTGAAGGCGGCGACGCGGCCGACGAAGGAGGAAGCGAGAAGGGCAGACATTGCAGAGATGTGCGTGTGCAGGAATGCCGATCGCGCGCGCGACGCGCGCGATCTCGCGCCATCGATCGACGGTCGCGATCGACGTCCGCATTCAACGCGCATTTAAGCCCGTGATCGCGCACGCGCGTCGTCGATAAAAAGTGATGGCGGATCGCGCGGACGCGCGGACGCTCGGACGCAGATCGCGTTCGCGCGTCTCGGTGTACGACGCCGCGCGGCGCGACGACGTTAAAAAATCGGACGCCCGCGCGGTCGGTCGCCCCGCGCGGCGCCGCGATTCAAACGCGCGCGCGCCGTCGGTCGGCGACGCGATGGCGATGGGACGCCGCGGCGACGCGAGCGGCGACGCGGGACGCGCGCGCGAACTCAGGGACGCGATCGCGAGGTGTCGCGCGCGCGGGCTGACGCGCGCGGCGGCGTGGGCGTGCGAACAGCTGTGTGGACTCGAGACGGCGCGCGCGGACGCGGACGCGGACGGCGCGACGGCGACGAGCGCGGCGATGGACGAGGACGAGGACGAGGACGAGGCGATGATGGACGACGCGTACTCGCTCGCGAAGGCGTATTTTGATCTGGGGGAGTACAGGCGGTGCGCGCACGCGCTGCGAGAGGCGAACGCGCCGTTGCAGACGTTTTTGCGAGAGTACGCGACGTTTTTAGCGGGGGAGAAGAGTAAGGGGCAGGCGAGCGCGGTGGGGGGGGGGACGTCGATGGGGGGGCGGGTGCGGTGGATTCGTCGCAGACGCCGTCGATCGGGGCGCGGAAACAAGCGCCAGAGCCGAACGCGGGGACGAACGCCGAGCTCGAGTCGTTGAGCGAGTGGCTTCGCGCGCAGGATTATTCGGGAGCGAAGGATGGGTTTTTGACCTATCTTCACGGCATCGTCTGTCGGGAGAGTGGACAGCCGACGCAGGCGAAAGATTTGCTCGCGGAGGCGTGTCGGAAGTACCCGCTCAATTGGAGCGCGTGGCAGGCGTTGATTCCGATGTTGACGAGCGAGGAGGAAGAGCAGGCGCTCGATCTTCCGCGCGAGCATTGGGTCTATCGCTGGTTCATCGGCGTCTTTCAACTCGAAATGCAAAAGAACAAAGAAAGCTTGGACACCTTCGTGTCGCTCGGGAAAGAATTCCCGCAGAGTAAGCTGTTGCTGGGACACATGGCGGAGGCGCACTACAACTTGCGCGAATTCGATGAGGCGCAGGAAATTTACAAGGACATTCGAGATTTGGATCCGTATCGTATCGATGGCATGGATAATTATTCAAACGTCCTGTACGTGAAGGAATCGTTCGCCGAGCTCTCGCACTTGGCGCATCACTTAGTCGCCACCGATAAGTACACCCCCGAGACTTGTTGCGTCGTCGGCAATTACTACTCGCTGAAATCGATGCACGCCAAGGCTGTGGTGTACTTCAAGCGCGCGCTGAAGCTCAACCCGCGATACTTGAGCGCCTGGACTTTGATGGGACACGAGTACGTGGAGATGAAAAACCCGGCGGCGGCCATCGACGCGTACAGACACGCAGTGGACATCAACCCGCGCGATTATCGCGCGTGGTACGGCTTGGGACAGACGTACGAAATCTTACAAATGCCTTATTACGCGCTCTACTACTACCAACAAGCGGTCAAACTTCGTCCGTCGGATCCACGAATGTGGTGTGCGATGGGTCAGTGCTACGAGTCCGACCAGCTCCGTTTGTTTCAGTCCGCGATCCGATGCTATCAACGCGCCGTGGCGAACAACGAGCGCGAAGGCATCGCACTATCCAAACTTGCCACTCTCCACAGAGAGAAGAATGAAAAGGCGGCGGCGCATTACTATCTCCTCAATCTCAAGCGCTTAGACGCCGAGGTCTTAGACGCCGATAGTAACGAGAAGATCGAGGCGTTGGAGTTTTTGTCTCAGTTTTATAAGAAGGAGCGACGACTCGAAGAAGCCGAAGCCGCGTGCGTGCGCCTCTTGGACGCGCCGGGACCGGCGAAACACGCGGCCAAGGCTCTGTTACGCGAAATCCATAGCATGCTGAGTTCAACGTAGACAATTGTCGTGAACAAATTCCTAGTTTAGCTAATCATTTTTCAACGTCTAAACGCCCGCTCACGAGATCTTCTCTGATATTCACGAGCAGCGCCCCCAGTAAATTTTGGCCAGTTCCGTCTCGACCGGCGCCCCATACGCCATCAACCGGGGAGTCTTCGATGACGCGCACACGACCATCGGTGCAAACAGATTCCATGAGCAACGTCCTTGGTCCTTCATACCTTACTAGCTTCTCCGTCAGCGCTCGTCGCATGACGTCAACCTTGACATCGTCCCAATCCTTTCGAACGCTTTCGGGATGAGCGGCTTGAGCGCTTCGACCGATTTTTGCTGCCGCCTCAGGTGATTCTGCGAGTTTGATTTTCTCAAACGACTCGCGTGCGATGTCGTTGTGCACGCCGGCGAACTTTTGTGCCTGATAGTAATGTTCAACCGTGGGCCATTCCACGCCGTCGACGCTCACGGGAAACGGGGAAAAGTTGCTCAGCGCTCCATACTCGTCCCAGGCTTTGTAAAATTTAACCGGTGGAAGATTATCCATATCGCAAACTTCATCGTCGTTCACGAGTGATGCTACCGCTCGCTCGACGGAAATGAGTGATCCATCATCGGTGCGTTCATCGTCGTCCGAGCTCTCACCGACGTTGAACTCCAACCCGCGAACGCTATATCCGGCGCTCGCGAGCTGGCTTAGTCGTCCCGTGCTGTGCGAGTTCGGGACGTAGCCACGAATGAGAATGTCACGCCCGTATATTTCGAGACGCACGCCGGATAATGGCAACGCGTCGTGCATGGCTTCTATGCCCAAGTTGCCCAGAGGCGTCGGCGCGAGCGCGCCGCCGCCAACAAGCTTTGGCGCGATGAATGCTAGAACCTCGTGAAACACTCCGCTCTTCATCGCCGGCGCTGCGAGACCACCGCCGCACTCCCAAAAGCATCTCAAAAATCCTCTCTTGAACATGTACTGCGCCGCGGCGAGGGGTGTGAGTTCATCGAATTCCACCACTTCGACGCCCTTGGCGCGCAGCGCGTTTTGGAATTCCGGTTTCACGCCCTTCGTGGTGCACACTATCGTCGGCGCCACACCGCGGACATTCCACAGCTTTGCGTCTTCGGGCAAGTCGAGAGATCGAGTGAGAACGACTCGAGCAGGTTGGAACCCAGTCTCTTCGCGACACGTCAGCCTCGGATTGTCCTTCCGCACCGTTCCGCCGCCGACGACCACAGCGTCCGCACGCTTCCGCTCGCGAAACACCATTTCGCGCGCCTCGGCACCGGTCACCCACGACGAATGTCCCGTATCAGTCGCAATCTTCCCATCGAGCGTCATCGCGTACTTGTACACGCTAAACGGCAAACCCGTGGCGACGCGATACAACAGCGCCTCGTTCGTCTCTCGACACGCTCGCGCCGCCTCGCCCTCGAACCCCTCGGCCTCGCCCTCGAGCACGCACACCTCTATCCCTCGCTCTCTCAGCGCTCGCACCGCGCGTCCTCGCAATCCTGGGAGCGGATGCAACATCCCGACCACCGCGCGAGTCGCCCCCGTCGCCGCGAGCGCCTCCACGCTCCGCGTCTCCCCCGCCACCTCCCCGTGCACCGGCTCCAGGTTCACGTACACCGTCCCTCGATCGCTCGAGTTCAGCGTCGCGCCCCGTCGCCGCATCTCGTCCGCGCACGCGATTTCCGCCCGCGTGGACCCTTGTCCCGCGTGCGTCGCCTCGACGACGACGTCGCCGTCGCCTCGCGTCACCGCGCACGCGCTCAGCGGGTGCGGCGCCGCGATGCCCTCGCGCGCGCGCGCGAGCTCGCACACGCGGGTCATGATTTCGGCGTCGCGCGGCGTCACCGCGCGAAGCGTCGCGGCGCGCGCGCGGCGCGGACGAGCGCGAGGTCGTCGCGACGCCGGCGGCGATTCCGTCGACGACGACGGCGCGGTCGAGGACGCGCTCGCCGCGCGCGCGCGCGCGAGCGCGCGCGATGGTGACGCGGCCGACATCGCGCGCGACGTCGCGCGGCGGACGCGCGGCGCGGAGTGACGAGGGCGAGCGAGGCGCGACGCGGCGTCGAGCCAGGTTTCTGACGGTTCTTTACAACACACAAGATTCTGACTATGTCCGAGTCCGAATGCGGACGCGAACGCTGCGCGAGTATCTAGCAATTTCGTTTTGTTTCTTCCATCCTGTTTAAGCGGTGGCCATCGGGACTTCGGGCGTCGCCGTCGTCGTCGCCGCCGCCGCCGCGACGCGCTTCTTCACAACCTTTCTTCGCTTCTTGACCACCTTCTTCTTGGTCAACTGAGGAATGGCTGAGCCGGCGGTTTGCGCCAACGACGCGTGCATGGGAAGACCCAACGCGAACAATCGCGTGGGCTCACCCAGCTGGTTGTTGATGACGCGGCCTAACGCGGTGGCGGACACGGAGGACGCCAACGACGTGAGGTGCTCCGTCATCCACCGATCGGCGCCGCCGAGGAGCTGGTATCTCAAGTTGCACGAGATGCCGAGGAAGGCGCCCATGCCGAGAGCCGAAGTCTTGAGATCCGGGACCGGAATCGCCGGTTCCCATTGCTCGCCCTTCTTGTTCTTGTGCAAGGCCAACAACCCAGTGTTGATGGCGGAGAACGCCCCGCCCGTCAACACGCCCACGGCGGATAATTCCGCGGCTTTGGTGACGACGCTCAACCCACGAGTCGCGTTGGTGTACTGGCGCAAAGGACCAGCACGGTCGAACGCGTTGTTCGGCATGGTCGCCATGAACTTTTGGAAACCGTTCGTCGCGGACGAACCGAAGGATCGCACCGGCGTGCAGCACCAAACCGTCAAGGCGTTCGCGAGGGACAACTGCATGATGTTGCTCAGCGCGAGGTCCCACTCCGACTTCAAACGCTCGCCACGATGGGCGACTTCGTACATCGTCGCCGCACCGATCGTCACCACTTGCTCGAACGCGAGTTTGTACAAGAACGCGGGATCAGCCATGAGGCGACCGACAAAGGCGCGGGAAAACGCTTGCGGCGTTCCGCGCGAGACGGCGCGCACCACGCTCGGGCGCACGTTGACGCTCATGAAACGCACGAGAGCGAGAGAGGACACGATGCCCATCTCCACCGCCATGCGAATACCACCTGGAAGCGATTCCATGGTCTTGAACCACTCAGACAAAACCGCCTGAATAGCCTTTCTGTCAAACGTCTCTCCGATCGCCGCCCTCGTGCTAAAAAATCCCTCCTCGCCGTCGTCGTCGTCCCCCTCCTCAAAGTAATCATCGTCGTCCCCTTCGTCGCCGTCACCGCCACCACCACCGTTGTTAATCTTACCACCGTTATTCCCACCACCGCCGCCGTCGGCGAGCTTCGGGCTCGACACCTGCGCCTGTTGCTGCATGCTCAGCCCAGCCTTCTCCAGCGTCGCCGCGCCGCCGCCGCCGAGCTGCCGCCCGATTCTCGCCATGCTCGTCGGCACGCGCATCGACGCATCGAACGATCGCTCCTTCGCCGTGCCTTCCTGTTTCATCCAAAACACCGCGCGTTCGTCAGTCACCGCCTCCGTCGCGTCTCCTCGCTCGCCCGCGCGTCGCGCCGCAAAACCCATCCTATCCTTTCGCCTAGGGACGCGGTGGTTCCCCCACCGCCTCGCGTTCGCGCCTCGCGTCGTCGCGCGCGTCCCCCCCCGCGCCGCGCGCGACGCGCGCTCGACGCGCACAGTTTTCGCGAATCGCGCGCGCTCGCGTTCGTCGCGTTCGCGCGTTCGCCGACGCACCGCTTCCGCGAATCCCGCGCCCGAGTCCACCGCCGCCGCGCGCGTCGGTCGCGTCGCGAACCGCGCGCGCGCGACGCGCGCCTCGCCGACGCGCGCGCGACGCGCGAGCCTCGCGCCCCGGCGGTTCGCCGCCTTAAAACCGCACCCAACCATCGTCATCGTCGCCATCGCGCTCGACCGCGCCGCGCCCGCGCGCTCGACGCGCGCGCGCGTCGCGATTCGGATTCGTCACCCTTCGCGAACGAATCCGCGATCGATGCTTCGCGACGCGTCGGCCGTCGACGCCGAGTCGCCGTCGACGCGCGCTCGACGCGGTCGACGCCGTCGAGCGAAGAAAAACGACGCGCGTCGTTCGTCGCGCGTCGCTCGGGCGAAGCGCGCGCGCGCGTTCGGTCGCGCGCGATTCCGTGCGCGCGGGTGTGCGGTGCCGAGCGCCCCGAGCGCCCCGACGTCCGGCGGCCGGGATCCGCGGGATTCGACGGCGGTCGCGGAAAACCGTTCGCGACGGGTCGCGACTCGACGTCGACCCCCCCCCTCGCGCGTTCCAGGGTCGTTACTATCATTTTTATGTCGTCGCCGACGCGCGCGAGTCGCGTATTCCGCGCCCCGCGGACCCCATCGCGGGCGTCGCGCGCGCCATCGCGCGGCGGCGCGCGGGCGGCGGAATGAATGCGCGCGCGCGGCGCCACTCGATGGCGCTTCGCGCGTCGACGCGCGCCGTCGTCGTCGCGCCGTCGCGACGCGTCGCGCGCGCGCGACGCGGTGTCGTCGCGATGGCGGCGAACGCGGACGGTTCGAACGCGTACGCGCTGCTGACGCTCGACTACGTCGACGGGATGCTCGAGAAGCGCGCGCCGCATCGCGAGGCGCACCTCGCGGGCGCGCGGCGCGCGCACGAGGAGGGGAAGGTGGTCATGGCGGGCGCGTTGCTCGATCCCGTCGATCAGGGGGTGTTCGTGTTTAAGAATTGCGAGCGCGAGGAGATCGAGGCGTTCGTGAAGGCGGACGCGTACTACGTCGCGGGGCTCGTGCCGAGGTACGCGATCAGGCCGTGGATGGTGGTCGTCGGGAACTGAGCGCGGGCGGCGGACGGCGCGCGATGCGATGGGGGGGGGGGTAGACGCGGCGCGTGTGAATGATAAATCCATCGTGTGTGAGTGATAAATCTACGTCGTGCGTGCGTGCTGCTGCGCGGGCGCGTCTGCGCGTCGTCGCCCGTCGCCTAGTAAAAATCATCCAACCCGGACGGGTCGCCCTCGAGCGCGTTCTTAATGGCGAGAATGGTGAAACCGACGCCGAATAATAACGCCAAATTGACGAAGGACGATAATAGTCGACTCTTGCGAGGGGTGAACCCGAGCTCGATGGCGCGCTTGAAACTCTTGGCCGAGGCGAGGACGACGCGCTTGCGCAGCGCGGAGTCCTTCGACGCCAAGAGCTTCAACGCGAGCGTCGGATGGGTGTAGTACATGACGTTCGCTAAGTCGAACTCGGTCATATCTTTCACGTCACTCTTGGAGACGTCCTCTAAACCGATCGCCTCCATGTAATATGGGTCGACCACTTTCATTAAATCGAACACCTCGTTCACCGCCTCCGCCGACGCCTGGTCTGGCGTCACGACCGAAGACTGGTCGTCGTCTTCGATCGGCACGGCGTCGACGATGACGTACGGTTCGGTCTGCGCCACTCTTAAAACCTTGAAACGCCGCGTTCCTTTGGCGCACACGCTCAACAAACGACCGTCGATGACGACGTCGTGCGCTTGCACCTCCATCGTGGTGCCCACGCTCGCGATTTGCCCATCCAACCCACGAAACACCGCACCGAAAGCGTTCGTGTCGACGAATTCGTCCTCGGGCAATCGCCCGAAACCGGGAACGATGTCGAACGAGCGCGCGCCGGTTTCGTACGCCTCGATGATTGGCAAAGCGTTGAGATCGATTTTCGCCTTGCCATCGATTCCGCGCAACACGCGTCGGCGAACTGTGCTCGCGCCGAAACCATCCTCGTCCGTCTTCACCTCGATCGACGGTCGTGATTCCGTCGCGCTCTCGTCACCGCCAGGGATGAGCTTCGAGAACAGCGTCAACCAACGCGGCTCGAACAGGTTCAATCTCACGTACGTCCCAGGCGTCGCCACGAATGGGTACGGAATTACGGGAAGTTGAAACTCTCCTGGTAATCGCACGATCTCGCCCGACTCTCCCTCGCTCTCGCCGCTGCCTTTGGGCTTCAACTCCAGCCCACTGTCGCTCTCTTCCTCCACCACGAACCGCTCGCCCGTGACCTTATCGAACACCTCTGTGGGAAGCTTGAACCACTCCGGTTCCGGCCCCAGCGCCTCGCCCCCCGGCGTCTTGTCCTTCATCGTCGAAAAATCCATCATCCCCAGCGGAACGTCTAAAAACACCGCCTGCAATCTTTGAATCCTCGTCGTCGCCGCGTCCGCCTTGACGAATTCGCGTCGTCGAGCCGCGCCGGCTTCCTTGCGTTCGCGTTCCCTCGCCTGCGCCTCGGCTCGCCGCGCGTCCGCCTCCTCGAGCTCTCTCGCCGCTTTCGCCTCGCGTTCGTCCTCGCCGAGCAGCGCGCTCAGCGCGCTCAGCGAGTCTTCTGCCGTGGGTTTCGCCGCGCGCGTCGTCGTCGTCGCCGTCGCCGTCGCCGTCGCTCGCGCGTCCGCGTCGACGTTTTCACCGCTCGAGACGTCATCCGTCTTCGAAACACCGAAGCGATCCCAAAACGCCCTCGCTCGCGTCGCGCGCGCGCGAGCGCGCGGCTTCGTCGTCGCGCTCGCGCTCGGCGCGCGCGCGGGCGCGACGCGCGGCGCGCGGGCGCACCGCGCCGTCGACATCGCGCGCTCGAGAGTGACGTCGAGGTGCCCAGGGGCGTCACTTCGAACCGCCGCGCGCGCGCGCGATGGGACGCGCGCGCGAGTACTTCGTCGATAAAGGACTCACCCCGACGGACGTCGTTCCGGCGTTCGTGTGCGTGACGCGCGCGAGCGACGCGCGAAGGAGGCGGATAAAGCGAAGACGACGCGAAGACTGACTCGGACTCGACGACGCGCGCGCAGGTTTCACGAGGTGATATCCGTGGCGTTCGCGGCGTCGACGTGGATCGCGGCGTACGCGATCGAACCGTCGCGGACGGTGCTGAAGCCGCTCGCGAAGACGAAGGTGGCCGAGAAGGCGGCGCCGCTGTTTCGGAAGACGCTCGCGGCGGCGGCGAAGCAGACGGCGAAAGCGACGACGCGCGTGCCGGCGCTGCGAGCGGCGAACGCGGAGAGATTGACGCTGTCGTTGGCGGAGTCGCTGTTTTTCCGGGGATGCATCAAGCCCATCACGTTCGGGGGGAAACTTTGGTTGTCGTATCAGTTCATCGTTTGGACGAAAACCGTCGGACGAAACGCGGCGAAGCCGTTGGCGAGCGCGAGCGCGCGCATGGGCGCGAAGAGGGATCGCGCGCTCGGGATCGCGTTGAAGACGGCGTGATGATGACGTTTCTGTCAGCGGCGCGTGTATTAATAAAATAGAATTTTAGTGTCTACTTGTCTCCTCTCTTGAAGACGCGAAACGATTCAACCGCTATGGATGTCGTTTCCGATTTCAGCCCCGCGCTTCGCACGTCTTCGAGCTCTTCTTGTAGGACCTGCATTGCTAAGTTCTTCCACACGTCGCCCGCCGCGTTTTGCGCACCCTCCGGGACGAAATCGAAAGCCATGCGGAACAGGACGCGCGTGAGCCCCGGCTTGGCGGGCAAGCACACGTGCAACTGCTCTACTTGCATCGAAGTCCCATCTCCACCCCCTACGCGCGGTCTCAGCGCGATCGTGCTCGCGATCACGCACGACGGTTTGAAAACCACGCTCTGCGGTACCGCGTCGTAACCGATCCGCAAGACTTTTGAAATCAACCGCGTGCCGTCCACCGGAAAGAGTGCGCCTCGACCGCGATTCTTCACCGACACCGGTTCCCGCCGCGCGCGCTCGGTGATGTCTAACAACCGTTCCACCACGACATCGCTGTCAAGTTTCACGTCCGCGATGACTTCCGCCATCGTCACGAATCCCTCGCCCGTCGTGAACATCCCCGGTTCGTTGGCTTCGTACACGTCCTCGTCCCAAGACTCGCACGCCGCCTCCGGTCCAACAAAGTCCGCGGGATCGCTTTCTCCGGCCCAAACGAATATCATCCCATCCCTCTCGATCACCCTGAGCTCGTCCGCGAAGACGTTCTTCAAAAAACTACACGAAGGCATTTTCGCGCACTCGCCGTTCGTCTCGTACTCCCACCCGTGATACGGGCACTGCACCCGTCCGTCCACCACCTTCCCGAGCGACAGCGGGCACGCGCGATGACAGCACTCATCCTTCACGCACCCCACCTCGCCGTCGCGCCCCCGAAACAGCACCCACGGCACGTTGAACAAATCAAACGCCACCAGCGCGTCCTTATCTCGCAGATTCCCCGAGAAGCACACCGGAAACCAATAGTCGCGCGCGTCTCGCGTTCGCCGCGCGCCGTCGACCCCGCGCGCGCCGCTCGCGCGCGTCGTCGCGTCGTCCACCACCGCGCCGACCGGCGCGCGCGCCCGCGCGCGTCGCGCGCGCGCCGCGACCGACCGCCGACCGGCGTCGCCGCGCG
>MDSX01026712.1_pt1 | contig 10722 bp, 8 predicted proteins | sample 811141 | NCBI WGS metagenome assembly MDSX01 (sample SAMN05326642, study PRJNA326480) | marine metagenome | isolation source: seawater | place: Atlantic Ocean: South East | collected 2010
CCCCGGGGAAGCGGCGAGCTGGGAGAGGACCACCACAACCAGCAGTTTTATTTAGCTGGATGATGATAGGTGGCCTAAACTCACTAACTCGTTAACGTGCGTGGTACGGCCGCTACGCGGCCGTGTCAGTGACCCCCCTGTGCTCGGGATAGGCGCAGTCTCGGAGCTCGGCTCGTCGACGGCAAAATCCCGGGCTTTCAGTGTCGCCCCCTACTGTTATTAGCTAGCGCCGTGAGTAGATGCCACTCGGATTGGCTCCAAGCTACCCACCACCCCCCCTCCCCCCCTGGGCAAACCCCACTTTTATTCCGGTAGCCTACTTCTAGCCGCGCCCCTAACTGGCTGCGCTGCAATCCTAGGCCGACGGGGTGATGTTCGAACCTGCCTTCTGCTTTTGCCCCGGGCTACCAAGGCACCAACCTGCGGCGTGTGCCGGCCGGCACTGCCGAATATGGCAGCACACACGCCGCCACACACTGGATCTGGCCGCTAGCTGCACCGGCACACACGGCTCGGAGCGTAGCCATACCGCGGACCTACCGGCAGACAGACGTCGCTTGTAATGATCTTGACGGATATGAATCGTGCGACACACATCCAGGGGCATATATATGTAGACAGACCACCCACCATGAGGGTGCACGATGAGAGCACCACATCCTGTCCCTTCGGCACATCTCGCTTACCAGCTCTTAAGCATTGTGCGTATTTGGAAATAAGCCAAGGTGGACTTGTGCGCGGGAAAACAAGTCGTCGTCGACCCGTGATGTTGTATTTGGAGCTTCGACTGTCGGCTGACCACGAACATTTAATCCTCCTGCACCGAATCTGCGCAGCGGATCTCATCAATGTAGACCGAGATAAGCAATTCATACCGGCGCGAATGTTCGCGAAGGGTGTGAATCTCCATCTTTTGAGTTTCGATTGTTCGTAAATTCTCATCAAGTTGGGCGACCATCTATAATACAGCTTAAGAAGAATCATATGATTATTGACTAACTTGAATCATTTTTGCGTCTTGCTCAGAAACATGGTTGAGACTGCGAGTGGATCCACGATGCGTTGTCCCTCGGGATTTTAATACAGATGGCGTCTTTACAGGGGGTTGTGACTCCGGGTCAATGACTATGCAACCCCGAGATAGTTTTCAACAAGAAATAGTAGCAATTACCTTGTGATGGCACTCCCGGCGTCACTATTGTCGAATGCAGCGACTGTGTCCTTGGGGGGGCATCTGGCGGCACCGTTTGTCCATTCTCGCCTGAACGACGATCTTGCCCGTTTTCTGCGTTATAATTGATCCTTTCGTGCGATCGATTCTTCTCGCGTCTCTTAGCAGAAGCCGCGTCATGATCCTTGACGACTTGCCGCAAATGATTCACCTCTCTGGAAAGGGTCAAATTTTCGCTTCTCAGCTGATTGCATTCCTTGATCAAATGAGAATTTTCGCCTAAATGGTGCGTTTGCAATGAAATATAGTTTAGATGGACTAACCAAGTTTGACTCGTTGTAGCCGCTGCGCATCGCTCTTTGCAATGTCGAGTCGATGCTTCAGGTTCCCTGCCGCCCTTTGTACACAGTCGCGTTGAGAATGTGCCTCGATCAGTGCATCACGAAGCTCTAGTTCGGTGATATTCATCTGTTGATTGTCCCTGTCATTATTTGGAGAATGACCATGGTCTTGATTTCTTATTTCCAAATCCGCAGCTCCTGAGGAGAGCATACTCTCTGCTGACACACCCACCGACTGTCCAACTTGAGGTGCATCGTCTTTTACAGCTGGAGAGGGTCGATCTGGTAGTGGCACCTTCGTCTTCAGAACAGCCTCGGTACGTTTTGACTTGTGTCGGGGCGCCTCATCCTTGACAAACTTGTGATAGGCATCCTTGATTGCATCTTCGAGGTCCTTTGGAGTAGTAAAACCAACCAAGGTAGAAAGCTCACGCTTGAATGATGCAATGTATGCCTCGCGTTCGCGAAGTAGTCCCCGAAGAGCTGCCGCTTCCTGGCCAAGGGTGTGAATCTTCATTTCCTTGGAATCAAGTTGCTGGCCTTGTCGCTTCTTCTCATAGTACTCTGCTTCCAATTCATCATACATGGCGGATATGTGCGCTTCAAGGCCCTCGACGTGCTGCGTGATTGGTCCACGTTCTTCCATGAGTTGCTGCACTCGATGGTCGAGGACAAATCGAAAATTATCTAATGTCACATTCTTGCGCCGCAGATTCAAGATTGAGAGTTCTTTGTCTTCCAAAGTTGATTCTCGTTCTTCCATGTGTCGCTTGAAATGGCGGAGCGTGGCTTCTAGTTTGGCATTGCGGACTTTTTCAGCGGTCAGTAAAACGTTGCGTGCATGGCTGGATGTTTTCAGTTCGTCCATTCGTTTTTCAAGTCGCGAAATCTTGGTGTTTCGGGTTTGGACAAGACCGCGGGCGTCGGCAGTATTTTCTCTCTCTGCGGTCAATTCCGCTTGCGCGGCGGCCATGAGCTGCTGAAGTTCTGTTTCATATTCGTGTTCTTGCTGGTCAAGAACCTGTGGAAATGTTGGGATTTGTGGCGCTGTTTGTCAAGATTGCTCACCTCCCGAAACATTTGCTCATTGTGCTTCGCATCTTCATGCAGTCTTTCTATTTGCTGGCGGAGTTCTTTCTCCACACGTTTGGTACGCCCTTCGGCATCACGAATCGCACCCTCGTGTTCAGCTGCTTGGGCTTGTAATAACCCTTCACACCTTTGCTGGATAGCCTCAATTTCTTCTGACAAGCGGTCATACCGTTCCATTTCAAGGGCCAATTTATGCTCATATTGGTTTTCTAGTTCGTGAGTGACCTGGATGTGGTGAGAACCTCTGCGGGCCATCTCTGTTCGATGCTCCCGGACTGCAGTGTCATGTAGCTCCTGCAAATTCTCGAATCTTGCACGTTCAGAAGCCAGTTTCATCTCTCGATCGTCCTGGACATGCTTGAGCTCAGCTTCCCAGTCGAGATCCTTTCGATGCAATGCAAATTCGTTCTCGCTTTTTTGATTTTCGAGGCGTTTGCTCATTTCCGCCACGGCACCGGCACTGTCTTCCAATTCCTCGAGGCTTACTTGTACCACGTCACCCGCGTGTACTAGCATCGGCTCCAGAATACCAGGATCATTTCTTCCGACAACAACTGATCGGTTCAATTCCATCTGCGTCCTAGGGCCATCAGATCGGCCGTCAATCGAAAAGACAAAAATAACCCCATCCTCAGCCGCCGAAAATACCATCGAATCATCATTCGCTATTCGCAAAGCAGCCACAGAGCCATCGTGCGCGGGGAACTCGAAGAATTCTGCTAAAGCTCCATCCTCGGTTGCGACAACTGGCCACTTGTAAATGCGAATCGCCCCCGTTGAGGTTCCAGCCATAAGAAACTGAAAGTTGTGAGAAGCAGCCATTGTAGTCAAGGCAACGTACGTATCGTGGGATTCCCCGCTTCCGGAATCGAGCCCGCATGAAGCTGAATCGAGAACACGCAATTCACGAGTCTGTATTGAATCTGCAGCTCCTAAGATCCAGGTCACCTCCTTTAGCATGCCGTCAGCAGAAGATGCAACGACACGGGGGCAAAGGGCATTTGTCCCCGTGTGTCCGCCGCTCGGTGCTTGAACGGTGATGGCATAATACTGACTTGTACCATTAAGTTGTGACGCCTCCTCTATTCGCGATCTATCGACAAGGTCCCATCCGTACACATTTCCATCAGCCCCTGCAGAATACAGAGAAAGATCGCCATCTCCCCAGACAAGACAGCGAATGGGCAAAACATGCCCTGTAAAGCTGTGCAATTGTACCATTGAAACTGCAGAGTAGATGATGACGGTGACTCCTGCGGCACAAGCAAACTGGTGGCCTCCGTGTGCATACTTGACGTCGTGACACTTGACCAACGGCAGCTCATGAAGTAGTTTCAGCGACTGAAACAGAACAGAAAAGAGACGGACACGCTCCGGGAAGCCCACCACTAGCTGAAAACCCGAAGGATGCAGAGCTAGGCAGCTCGGTTTATCCCCCGACCAGACTTGACCACCAAGATGCACAAGCTCACAACGCTTTCGCACATAGTTCCAGACACGTATTGTGTTATCAGCCCCACATGTCGCAACCAACGGCCGATGAATACCTATATCCATGGCCAAAATCGCCCCATTATGTGGCAGACCACCAGTGGGTAGGGGTACAAAATGCTCGCTGTAACCACCATCTGCGTTCAAAACATCCATGCTTCCCAGATGAAATGCATATAGGGCACTATCTCGCGCCCGCGCGATGAGAGTGTCTCCGCTTGTGCTCACGGCTAAATTTGTCCACGACGGACTAGCTCTCCCTGGTATGAGCGTATCAATGTTCAAGCAGTGCAACAGGGTGTATGGGGACTTTGGATCGTCTTGACTCTCGTAGGCAGCAAAAAGACCAAACGAACCTGCCACGCAAAAACCCCTAGCGTGAACGACAAGAGCAGCTAGTTGGCCTTTAAGAATTGGAATCTTAATGGAGGACCGATGCTCCAGATATGGCGGAGAATCTGTTGCCTCAAAAATGAGCACACTTCCTTCGTGTACGTCCCCATTCGTCGAGGTCTTCGGATTAGGTTGTGGATCATCAACTAGACCCAGAGCGGCGCAATTACTGTTGGTAATGACAAGGAGTCTTCGGGCTTTTTGCTTGTTATCTTTGCATCGCTGTTTAGCAGGCGCCATATTGGTAGTGGTCTCCTGCCACGACTGGACATTACTAGTATCGTTATTATAAGTGTCTGAAAATGTCGCATTGAGTTCGGTCCACTGATGATCGACAAAATGTCCACTTCGCTCCTGGGTTGAAGGTAATACTGTCTGCATTTTGAGTCCGCTATCGGCAAGAAGCCAGACTTTCATATGCTGCAGGCCAGATGTACTCAAGCACATTTTACCATTGCCTAGGGTAGATATCTCAAGCCTAGTAACACGTCCGGCCAGAAGGGAAGAAGAGGCTTCGATTTTTTCCTTATCCCATTGCCACACAACCAACGCAGGCCTTTCAGCCGTGTGCGCCGAAGCGGTCATTGTCTGCCCACCAGCAGCAATCGCGGCGAGGCGCTTCGAATCCGGGGACCATGCCATTGCCACGAAGTGCGAGTGCAATGGCATCGACAAGGATTTGAGTCGAGTCCCTGAAAACATGTGATACATGGACACGTGAGCGTATCCAGTTGTTAGCTTGGCCCCGTTACTTGGGTTTACGGGTCCAGATTTTGCGGGGTCGTCGAACACGTGCTGAGACGCACTGTGTGGTTCGGAGTCGGCGGGTATGGACGGGGACACTTGATGGTTTGGAGAGCTATGTGCTCCCATACGCTCACTCACTGCAACCACCTTAGAATTTGGAGCTACCGAAATGGCAATAATTTGGCGAATTTCTTTGGATCGACATGTTAAAAACTGTGAAAATGTGGCCTTAGAGATATATGAAAAAGTGAAGCAATCGGCGCACCTTCATTTCGCCGTCGTCTATTCTGAGCAAGGCAATATGCTGACCAACCGAGTGCAACACATGTTCCTTGCAGGATCCATGTTCGTCCGGAAGCCCCAAAAGGTGCAAACTATTACAGGAAGAGCCAATGCCGAAGGCGTGCAGCGTCGTGAGGTGCAAAGCTTCTTTCATCCCGAGTTTAGCGCATATGTATATCTCGTGAAGACAGAAGATATGTGTCCTAGAGACAGAAGATATATCTCGTACTCGAGTACGAGTTATCGGCTGTCGCTGACATCTTCTCTATTATTGTGCGCCTGGAGCGCACCCAGGAAAATGTTCTTTTGGAGGGGAGGGGTGGATAAATGTCAGGGAACCGGCAGGCGGAGATACCTCCGCCGAGAGGGTCTTATTCTTTGTCACTATAGTGAACTTGAAAGTGGGATCTATCTGAATTCCGAGCTAGATATCGCCAGCTTTCAGTCCCGGTTGCTGGGACCAAATTCAAAGGAATGTAAGCTCCTTCACTGTAGGCTAGAAAGGTAGATATTTGCACTGCCCGCTAACGCCGGGATCTAGCAACACTAAGCTGGCGAGCTGCCTATGCAACCCCCAGACTCCTTGGTCACTAAAAGTGTGCGAGAGAAACCATGGCCGCCGCCTCTCCAGCCTACCCTATGCCCCCTCCCAGAAAACTCCGCCGGCGGGCTGCTTTAGTAAGGCCGGCCAGGTAAGAGCATAAGGAGCGAGTATCGATTGGGCTGCAATAAACAGCAGCTCGTTCTCCCTCTCTCCTTGGGCGCTACTTTCCTGCTAATCACGATTACTGTACATATCTGCGCTGTTTAACGTACCGATACTATTGTATCCGCTTGGCATGATGGCATTTCCCCCTAAACAAAAGCTAGCCATGTTAGACGAGATACTGCAAGGAGATGCCACGACTGAGTTGCCTGTAGTCACTAAGCAAACGCTGATTCACGCCATTCGACGACACAACAAATGCTTGATTGTAGTCCGAGAAGGCTGCGACATGTTGGTCAGCAACTTCGAAGTCATCTCTGAACAACAAGAAAAGGTGTTAACCACCGTTGGAGCTCTGGAAGATCGTCTCAAGCGACACGAAGATTTACTTGATGAACTCGACCAACGTCTCAGGGGCACAGATGCGCAGGTTACACAGCTGTGGAAACAAATGGACAAAGTTTCGATGCTCGAACACCAACAAAAAGATCAGGAAGCAAAGATAAGGGACATTCAACGTTGGTGCCAACAGCTAACGAAGACAAGAGAACAGGAGGCGCTAGAGTCTGAAGAGCGCTTTATTACTCTTCAAGGTAATAAGGTGCCACCATCATTTGTACCTCATAAGCTCAATGCTAGGTGCGCTCGTAGAACAAGACAGGTCCATCTTGACAATTCAAGACAAGCTCAGTCGCCTGTCCAAGGAGCTCTATATAAGCTCTGACCAAGTGACAGTACGCCGGCTAGTCAGCAAGGAGCACGGTCTGGGCACGACGGACAATCCTGGTCAGGCCGATCAGGGAGCAGGGGTGGTCGAGGAATTCAGCGGAGGTGTTGAAGATGACGACGACATTGAGACCTCATTGACCAGCGCATTAGACCGAATGAATATAATATCCCAAGAAATGGGTCGCAGCTTAGATCTTCAACGACGCACAGCAGCGATGCACGCGAAAGAGTTGGAACTCAGGGCGTCCAAAGATACGGAAACACTGGCCACTAGTAATAAAGAGCATTTAGAGCGCGTACAACAGTTTCTAGATTCCAACATGGATGTCGATTTGATGGACATACGGCGCAACCAAGACCTGGTGCTATCACAGCTCGAAGACTATCAAAGAGAACTCGATGAGAAGACGACGGAGGATCAAGTTGATAGCCGCATACAGTCCCGCTACGACGAGCTGGTCACTCACCTCCAAATTGCCTTGCGATCAGTGAAAGACGACGAAGCTAACTTCAAAGCATGCATCGATCGTATCGAAGCAACGAGCACCGACCTCAAAGCTGTCAAAGCAGAACGTTCAGAGTTGAAAGAGTTGTCCTCTTCGGTGCTGGAATCAATTTTGTCCTCTTCAGCTCCTGGTTGATGTAGGCGTGCACAAATTGGCGTGCAACTATCCGAGGCTACCAAGGCGGCGCACGAACTCAGTCCTGAAGCACGTGCCTTGTTGAGTAGCGCTGTGAGGCGAGACGAAATGCTCATGATGCTTCAAGAAAAGGCGGATATAACTCGGCTGAACATTGTGTCCGAGCAAGCTCTATCCTTACTTGCTTCAAATGACGAGCTTCGCGCTCAGATCACAGCTTTGTTTGGTCAGCAAACGCAAGTAATGGCAGGGCTCGCATTGGAGCGCGAACAGGGAGATGCTGCTCTAGGGTCTCGGCTAGATAATATCGAGATCATGTTTGCTTCCTCGAGGGGTGGGGTGCGACAAGCACAGAAACCTCCCACCATTAAGCTACCCATATCTACTAAGCTCGCACCCTCACCCTCACAGGCAATTCCTTTGCCCATTGCGCCCGCGCCGTCAACGAACCTCGGCTCCGATGTCCATGAACTGAAGGATGAAACTCCATCAAGTCTGGTAGTAGACGCAGAAGAGCCGCCCCCACTGAAAGCCGTGGATGCTTTATATCCACAGCACAATCTTGACAGTGGCTGCGTGGTTAAGTCATTGTCTGCACCAAATGTTGAGGACACGGAGATCGCACCCATGTCCTTTTCACAAGTGATTCCCCAAGAAGCTGACAATTCTACAGTTGGAGCCCTCAGCGGGCGCGTAGATGCCACGGTGGGCACATCTGTGGAGCCGACAGTGCCTTTAGTGTCGTATCTTCAACCACCCGCAGATTCGTCAAGTGTGATTCCACCCGTAAAGAGTGGCACGTCGCCTCAAGATGACATGAACACAAGCTCGTCGATTCTCACCCGAGTCGAAAATAAACAGCAAGCACCAGCAGCGATGCGGTGCCTATCCTGTGATGCGCCCTCAGTCAAGCCTGAATCTTCCGCGCCGCCGCATGGCAGGACACTCGGTGGTGGCTTTAAGCTTGGTGCGCTACTTCAGGGTGATTAACAAGGTAAGTGAGAAGCCCGCGGCCTGGTTTTTGGCGATGATTCACCATACGGGAGGCCACACGCCATCGATTCTCGACGCTGTGCTCTGGGAACTGGCTATTCTAAGTGCATTGGGTACCCAGCGTCCCTCTATAGACATTCTCCACCGTCCGCCTCCTGAGGATAGAAGGAGTTGGACCACTTATCACCATCCAGCCCAAATCAAAGTGCTGGTTGTGGTCCTCTTTCAGCTCGCCGCCTTCCCGGGGTCCGGGGCAGGTTGGATTGTTCTTCAGATGATGTACACCAGAGGATCTTCTTTGCGATAGTGAGGGCAGGTCGGTGGAGACACGGCTCAGCTCCACAGACTACTCACACCGACTCCCAGAGGAATATGGGCCCGTGGCAGATGGGCTGCTCTAAGCCCCGTCCTGTAAGAGAGCTCTGCTCGGGGCTCGTTTCTACTTCGGAAGCTGACTATGCTGGACTTGGTGGCACAGGAATATAGAAGTAGTTCGGAAACATATTGTACTGCCGTAAATGCAGTTTTCGTGCACGACAACCCCGACAACCCCACTCGGACGAACCGAAAGTCGCTTTCACGTTCCCACGCGGGCTCCTCCGGATAGGCGCAGTCTCGGAGCTCGGCCCGACGACGGTTTTTACCCCCACCCCCCCACCGTATGACAGCACAACGAGGAAGAAAGAGACACCGCCGGAGACATTCGCTCCGCTGCAGATGGCGGTCGGTTGGGAACCTAGAGTCATAGCGGTCGAAGGGCCTTCTTTGCGCTCCGTTTTCTTTTGCACCTTGCAGTGCGCTGGAAAAAAGGAAGCCGTCCGAGGCGGCCCGGTCCCTAGCCGGCCAACAGTGACTGTCGCAAGAGCTGGTGGTGGTGCTAGCATATATATATAAGCCTCGCGTGCTACCTCTAGAAGGCTATGCGACGGCTGACAGGGTGACGGGAGGGATTCACAGCGGGTGGACTTTTCTGACTATCGCCATGGAGCAACAGGTAAAATCCGCAGCTGAAAAGACCGTCTCAGTCGGGCACTGCGTGTGTCTTCATAGCCGCCTTTCTACGCAGCTGCGCTTGCTAATCTGTTTTGGCATGAGCGGAGACCGGCGCGGCAGTGGCCCAACTGGAGAGATGCATAGCAAAATTCCACCAACACCCAGGTCTAGAAATTTCCATAAAAAAAATCAATATCTAGTCCGTATCAGCCTACGTATGTGCGACTTCGACTTTGAGCTGGCCCAGCGCCCTTCAAAGAGGCGTGGACTTTGGGATTTAGCCCAGCAGATGCGATCGATTGGCGACGGTCCGTTAGTGAACTCAAACGCCGATCGCGAGCGCCACGCATACCATGGAGATAAGACACGCGACGGCCTCGACTTTTTGAGATTGGCATGCAATGGGCTAATTTATTGCCTCTATAGAGGGATACGTGGTTACCTTCGCTGGCTTGTAAGTCGGCGCTGGACTTTCTTTTGTAATGGGAAGCTAAATTCTGCTTCCCATCATCACCATAATTTTTCTCGACACCGTCAATTCTGCCAACTATACGATCAAAGGTGCCTCGATCAATGCAGAGCACAGAAACATCCTCTACGGCTTTGACTGTTGCCGCACGAGGTGCATTCCGCAATAGAGCAAGCTCACCGAAATATGTAGGGGGGCCAAGGGGAGGACATACACGGACTTGCTGGCCTTCTACAGTCTTTAGACATTCTACAGTACCAGTTTCGATTATAAAAAATTCATCTCCATCATCACCTTCTATTATAATCTCATCACCTGCGTCGTAGTCCTGTGGTTTCAGCGCATCGCAGATGATGTTCTTGGTGACCGTGTCCAGGTTTTTGAATAGAGGTACCTTTGAGATAAATCCAGCATATAGTAATCTCTGCTTGGAGGCTGTATTCTGCAGGATGGCTTTGAAAGTCGTTCGATCAAGGCACCACGCTGTGACCTCGTTGAGGGTGGTGACACTGGCACCTCGCGGTCGCTCGTATAGAAGGGCCAATTCCCCGATATGGCGCCGGGCCGGCGCACGACTATATTCGGTCCCAGCATAGTCCGGAATATCCATGACTTTCCCAACCCCATCAATAGTAACCACGCAATTCCCACCCTCGACGATGTAAAAGAGGTCG
>MDSX01080705.1_pt1 | contig 10722 bp, 7 predicted proteins | sample 811141 | NCBI WGS metagenome assembly MDSX01 (sample SAMN05326642, study PRJNA326480) | marine metagenome | isolation source: seawater | place: Atlantic Ocean: South East | collected 2010
ATGTTGGAATAATCGATCCAGGAGATATTATCTTAGTCACTGAACCCGAAAAACGTGAAGTGGTTACCTATGCGGAAGCCGTTGAATCTGGAGGTCAATATCATGATTATTCTACTCATGGTATGCCTGGAGATGTTATAATTTACAAGAAGAATGGAGGAAATGATACACCAGTAATTCATCGTGCTATTTTGTTTGCATTAGCAAATGAAACTACACCTGTAGAGAATAACGGAACTTGTATTGAAGGAGAATTAGATGAGTTATTTGTTGCTTCTGATGGTTCAATCGGGGCATGTATTCTGACATGGGATGTCAAAGGAACATCAGTAATGAATGTCTCATCAATAAGTATGAATTTAACCGGATATTCTTGTCAATCTCATGGATATTTGATGATTCAAGATTGGATTCCTGAACATGAAGGATTTCTCACCTCTGGGGATAATCCAAGGACAAATGGTTGTACAATTGATCAGTTGACTGCAACAGGATATGGCGGTTCAGGACCACATTATTTTGGGCTAAGAGATGAATTTGGGAATCCAGTTACTGCAGTAAGACCCCAATGGGTGAGTGGTCTTGCAGGACCTGAGGTTCCATGGTTTGGGATTGTTAAATTAGCTGCATCTAATAATTCTAGTCAAGTTACTTCTGATGCATGGACTAGTTTGATTCTTGCAGTAGTTATCTTATTGAGTAGTGTTATGTTTTTAGAAAAAGCAATGACAAAAATAATTGCTTCTGCACCTGAATTTGATACTTCAATTAATCAATCCGTAAATTATCGGAATGAGGAAAGCGAAGAAGAACAAGAGTGACGAAATGTTTGATGTTTTTGTAGCAAGAATTTCTGCTTTCTGAGAATGAATGATTCCTGATTTGTCAGCAATCCAATTGATAGTTGAATTTATTGTGTCCCTCATGATATGTCCGCCGTCAAATGGAATTACAGGAATTAGATTGGCAAAGCCCAACAAAAAATTAATCCATAAAAACCAGAAAACGCCCTCAATTAGAAATAATTCTATTAATCCAAAATCAAGCATTTTAACCTCTGAAGTTTCCATGATTTCGCCATTGAATTCAAAGGGCATACTTAGCAGATTTATTGGATATATTAAGCTAGCAAAAAATCGTTCATTAATTGTTAAATTTGGATAAAATGGACCCATCAATCGATTTTTTCCATGATCTGAATTTCTAATACTTGGTTCAAAGTTTGAATTAGTCCCTACTCCTAAGAATGCATCTCCTGGGGATACACCCAATCTTTCTATGTTCTCTTCAGAAATATTACTAGAGCGAAGTTGTTCAAATCGATCTCCTAAAGTAACTTGAATTGTACTTTCTTCTTCCCATTCGCCAACATTAGTTGTATTATACTTTAGAATTGTAAGTACTAGAACATCCCCTGCCTTTGAAGAATTCAAAATATTACGTAAATCATCACCATTTGAAATTGATTTATTATTTGCTTCTATTATCATATCATAGGGTTCTAATCCTGATTCATTAGCAGGCCCATCTACCACAATTGCCGGACTATATGCACCTTGCACGGTAGGGTTTACTCCACTAATTCCAACTGCTAAAACAGATACTAGAATTATTGAGAATACGAGATTTACTGCTGGCCCTGCTGCATAAATCCTCATCCGTTCTCTCTTTGGTGCTTTCAGAACTTCTGTGTATTCAGGTTCTGCAAATGCTCCAATTGGGATTAAAGAGAAAATCAGTAATCCAAAACTTCTGACTCTCATTCCATGTGCTCTCATTAATATTCCATGTCCATATTCATGAATAATTAACGCTACAATTAATGCCATTAATGGCCAGAAAACTGGTATCCCTGATGTAACTCCTGGGATCAGCAAAACTTCCGATGACTCTATAGAAATTCGATCTCGACTAGAATTAAATAATGAGATAAAAGTCAATATCACCAACATTGTTGTGAAAAATAAGGCAATGAATCCGATCCAAATTGAAAATTCTCCAAATATTCTCCAAAATTTACGTGGTCGAGAAATTTTTTCTAATATTTTTTGTCCTTTATTCGTTCTTATCATCAAAATAAATCCGAGTACTTTTGTTGCATTCCATTTTTCTAGATACCCTTCTTTTTCGAGTATTCTTATCAAAAAAATATTTAGAAACAGTACACCTAGTAATAGATTGTCAGATAAAATGGCTACCAACGAGATGACTAAGAATATCCAGTCCCTCAGTGTTAGTGTCAGTATTACCGTGAGGGCTGATAAAACCCGATCCCTCAGTGTGTGTCTCAATGTCATATTTCTTGTTGTGCCCTATCTTTTACGGCATTTGAATGCTCCATTGTTTTGTTACCGTTGGTTTCATGATGTAATGGTTACTCGGGATAACATGGATGGAGATATCCCACCTACTCCTTCAGTACGAAGGAAAATCGATTCTATGGTTCGGGACCTTGATTCAATTGTGCGTTTGCTTCAACAAGCATCTTTAGAAGAAGTTCAGTTAGATATTATTGAAATTGAGAATCGAATAAATCTCATGGAAGAACAGTTGCTTTCTCCTTCTGTTTCTATCAACGAATGAAACCCTTCATCCAATCGGGTGTTTCAACATCATATGTTTCAGATTCACTAACCATTCTTTCTTGAATGGTTTCAAATGATTTACTTTCTTGTTCTGTTTTTCTACATACTAGTGCTAGAAATTTATGAAGAGGTAGCCCTTGATCCCAAATTAAATGTGGCCTTCCATTTTTGGTTAAAGGACAAGTAGGAATTCTTCTCGCCAGTATTGACAATCTCCCCTCTAATTTACCAGAATCAATACGGAAAATTCGCCATGAATCTCCTCTAACTCCTTTTAATCGGTAGGCGTACAATGGCATTAATCCACATTTTTTTCCTATATCTCTTAAAGCAGAATATTGTTCAGCTAATCTTCCATTCAAATATAATTTCTTTTCTTTACTTGTTTTGACTTCAATTGGGAAACAAATGTCTCCTCTTAATGCAAGTAAATCACCACTTCCTTCTATTCCACTTCCTGCTGCTCTAACAACTAAAAATGGTTTTTCAATAACAAGTCTTGCTTGAGCTCTTTCAGACTCAGAACAAGAACGAGTTACTGCACGAACACCTTCTGGAAGTCCAGCTAATACATGTCGGAGTTCACGTTCATATTGCGCCCCCTGTACCATATCTGTCGGGTGACGTATCAAACCTAATCTCTTTGGTTCATAATGGAATGTTCGAAGCGATTTTTATTCATTCAAAACTATGCCAAACCTATGTTTCAAACCCTGACATTCAAGACCCTCGGATGTGCATTAACTATCACGTGAGTTACATTGCAGTACGCACTAGTGATTTTCGCCTTGCTTACAGATTGTTATTGGAATTGAAAAAAAGAAGGATACGGTGTATCCAAATTCTTCCATCAGATCCTGTTCCCCCTAATGTGGCAGCATGGATGGGAACTCCTTCTGAGGTGTTAATGAGCGGTGATCCTGTTGGGATCCCTGTAACATTAGATGCAGTACAGCATTCAGTAGAACAAGCACTTCACAGAATAAGATATTCAGGTCCAATTCGAAGTCTAATATTTGGAGTAGATCCTGGTCCTAGACCAGGAATTGCATGGGTAGGAGATGGATTGACTCTTGGAAAAGCCCAACTTGAAGGCGTAGATGATACTGTGGATAGCATAATGAGAATTTCAAGAGCAATTGAACATGAATTAATGATAATTCGTGTTGGAAATGGCTCAAAAACAATAGCAAATAGAATCATCAATACTTGTGTTGTACGTGGTTTATCGGTTGAGATGGTAAATGAAGAGAGGACTTCCATTGGTGTTCCTCGACACGCTCATTCCTCTGCTGCATTAAGAATTGCACACCTTCCAGGAGATTCGATTAATGAAAAACAAAAAGTACGACCTACAAATGGAGAAATTCGTGATATTCAGCGTAGAAGTAGAAGACATTCTCTAGGTCGAACTACTATTCCTTCTACCTTAGCAAGAGCCGTTGCAATGGGTAGATTAAGCTTGGATGATGCAATTAGACATCATACAGGTGACTTCAACGATTCCTTTGGGAATATGTAACTATGGTATAATTTTCAGGATTTATTGTATTAATCCACGCCTGAATGCTCTAGTTAAATCTGAACCAGGAAATTGATCTTCAGTCTCACGATAAACAGTTTTCATATTACTTATGAAATTTGCATTATCCGTAACTAAGAGTAACCGTTCAATACCTGGGTCTTCTTCACCATCGAGTATTCCTAGAAGAATTTCCATTGTTTTCCTTGCTCCTTCCCTATGAGGATATGAAAAAACATCCATAGAGATAGGTGCAAGGGCAACAACTCCACGAATTTTACTAGATGCAATCTGTTCAAACATTGAATTGTATGATTTTTCTAATAATTCACGGCGATTTAGATCTTGATTAGGCCGTCGACAATCAGGTCCTACAACATGAATTAGATGTTGAACTGGAAGATTAAAAGGAGAGGTAGATACAGCAGATCCAACTGAACATGGTTGCAAATTCAAAGCACGTTGCCCCCTAGCAATTTGAGAACAAGCCTCTCTTAATTCATCACCAGCAGCATTGTGGACTCTTGCATCAATTCCTTCTCTTCCAGAGAGTCTATTGTTCGCTCCTGTAACCAGAATGTCACAATCTACCTTGAGCACATCCCCGATTAAGATACGTAGTTGCGCATGCTTGCAATCACGTACTATGAGCGTGTCCATATTTTCGATGGGACAGGGCGATTTGTTATAGTCGTTTCATTGAAAATAACATTTTTTGGTTTTGGACCCGATTGATTCAACACCAATGCGAAACCCCCGGTAACCAATGAGAGGGGCCCGAGTCATCCTGTTTCTTCTCATGTTACTCATTTCACCATGGTCATCGATCTATTCTGAAGATTCTGTATTTCATTCTATAAATTCCCCTGATTATTCTGATTTTGTTAATGATGAAACAGTAGCAGTCCCTATGGGGTTCCATCATTCTAGTTATATCAACTACAGCGATGTAGCAATTGTAATTAATAATCTTAGTAGTGATAGTGTGTTAATAGGGAATGCATTTGCATCTGCTAGAGGAATCCCTCCTGAAAGGATATTTCTTTTGACTAATGAAAGTACACCTACTAGTGAAACAATAAATTCAGATCAATTTGATACATATTTTGCAGATCCTATAAGATTAATGATTGAGCAAAGAGGTCTTTTTGGTGATCTAAATTATTTAGTTACCACCAAAGGGGTTCCATTACGAATAAATGGAGGTACCAATATACGTGCATCCTTTGATTCTGAACTAGCTCTCATTGATTCAGGACAATTTGGAGCATTAATTCATGGATCTTATTGGGGAGAACATGAATACGGACCTTGGTCAAATGATAATGGAGACGAATACGCTACATTTTCCTCTCAACCAGTCCCCGAATTCCGTCGTTCTGAACAAGGGTTCTACATAGTAACCCGTCTAACAGGTTATGATGTTGATACTGCAATATCTCTGATAGATAAAGCGAACAATAGTTTTGGTTCTCATGGACAAACAGTCTTGGATTTAGCAACAAATAGAAATGGTTCAGGATATAAGTTCTGGAATGATGCTCTATATTCAGCACATGGTCATCTAAATCAGACATTAGGAATGCCAGTTTTATTTAATCAGAATTCTACCTTTGTTAGTGGAGAAAGTAACGTGATGATGTATGCGTCATGGGGTAGTAATGATGAATCTTGGAATAATCAACAACTCCCAGACAATGGCTTTGATACCCCAGATGGTTCATCTTCATCTGGAATTCGTTCATGGTCATCATCTACCTCCAGTTTCTCTGCTGAAGAGACATTAGAGTGGGATTATGATTCGAACAATGCTGCAGCTAGATTGAGTGTTGAATCAGCACAATGTTCTGCAACAAATGGAGAGAATACAAATGGATTACTCGCTGAATATTTTGATAATCAAGGAATTAGTTACAATTCTTCCTTTATGCCTGATTTGGATGGAAGGGTACCAAATCATGTCCGCTCTGAATTAAATATCAATTATGCGTCATCGAATTCTTTTTGGCCTGGATTAGATTCTAGATTCTCAGATTATTTTTCAGTTAGGCATTCAGGAGTTTTGACAATTCCTGAAGCAGGAAATTGGACATTTTACTCTAATGCAGATGATGGAGTACTGGTTTGGATAAATGATGAATTAATCGTGAATAATTCTGGAATACATGGCATGAGAGAAGTTAGTGGGTCAGTGGAATTAGAACAGGGAGAGCATATTTTCAGATCAGAATTTTTTGAACATGGAGGAGGAGCCGGCCATATTGTTTCTTGGGAGGGCCCAAATCAAAGTAAACAGGTAATTCCGTCTACATCATTTACTAGAGCATTGAGTTCCCCGGTTAGGAGTGATGTTTTGGTTCATCATTGGGACTTTGAAACTGGCAATGGGACAATAGTTGAAGATTTAGTTGGGGAAGATAATCTAACAATGACTGGAAATCCTACTTGGCAAACATGTTTACTAGGAAACTGTATTTCTCTAGACGGAATTGATGATATTTTAGAAGCAGATGTTGACGACCGTCTTGGCGATTTTACCATATCCCTCTGGGCAAAGGCAAATCATACTGGTCAGAGTAGATATTCATCTGTAATTGCGGTGAATGATGTAGGTGGTGATTCTGATTCATTCCAAATAATGACAAGTGGATCAACACCGGGAGTTTGGCAACTTTATCACAATCGGACTTATGATTTTGGGACGGTTAGTGCATCTGAATGGGTTCACTTCGTAGTTGCAAAAGATGGAGATAAGTTGATGCAATATATGGATGGAATTTTAGTAGGAAATATCACAATCCCTAATGGCAGTATTGATGAAATAGATTTATACAAATTCGGAGTGAATCGAGCAGGAAATACTCATTGGTCAGGCTTAATCGATGAAGTACAGGTTTGGACTCAAGCTCTTAATTCGTCTGAAATCACTTTAGTAAATGGAGAAGTTGCTTTAGATTGCCCATATTTCTCTGCTAGTGGGCAAGGACCTAGTTCCATTTGGCAAGAATATGAATTTGGTGTAGAGAACATGGGGCATGCATGGACATTATCTTCTACAGCTCAATTGATTGGAGAAGTTAATGCTGATTGGACAATGAAGGTCGAAGGTTTTGATTCGAGCAACAATCTTCTATCCACTAATTTTTCAAATTCTAAAACAATAACTACATCATGGAGTAATAGTGACTTTCGATTTCGTCCGCATCAAAATGTAACAAAGTTGAATATTTCTTTAGAAATTGAAATTCAGAACGTTTCCAGGGAAGGAGAAATTTACCTCGATAATGCCGAACTAATGATTTTACAACCACATATGCAATGGATAGATGGATCTATTGCAGAAACTGCAGTATCAACAGGGGGGAGATCATTCACATGGGGTACAGATTATGGACAGAGTTTAGTGGCAGATCTTCTAGAAGATGGAGTTTCAGGAGTCAAAGGATATGTGTATGAACCATATCTTACTGCTGTTTCATATCCTGATTTGTTGACTTCATTTTATGCTTCAGGATACAATTTAGGAGAATCATATACAGCATCCAATGGATATTTATCCTGGATGGGGGTGATCGTAGGAGATCCGAAGATGTCCCCATTTTCTAATCGTCTTCATGATATTGAAATTCGCAATGTATCAGTATCCTCTAGACCATCTGTTGGAACTTCTTTTGATGTTCAAATAGATTTAGCTAATATCGGACCATCTCCTGCTAATGGATGGATTGAAGTTAGAGAAAGGGTAGGAAATAGAGTCTTGTCAAATATCAGTATTTCAGTACCTAGCGGAGATCATTCAGGTTCAATAAGAGAAATAAATATTCCAACAATTACCGAATCTACAGGTTTTGTAGAATTACAAGTAAGATATATTGCGGATAATGGGCCGAATCATAATTCCAGTACTTTTGTTCAAGGGTATATTCTAAGTGAACGAGTAATTAGTAACAATATAGCCTCTACTATTGTGGAGGTTAATGCCCCTCCGAGCATTGATCTTATTGATTGTTCATCATCGGTTGCTCCAAGAGGAAGTACAGTTTCTTGTTGGATTGATGTTAGTGATGAATTTGGAGTAGAATCTGCATTTTTCAGAATTAGTGGGACTAATGAATCCGTGGTTTTTGAAGGTAATGCAACTTCAGGTAATGGAATACGTTGGACAATTTTCTTTGATATTCCTGGATATGCATCTTTAGGTCTTCATGATCTATTTGTTATGATTACGGATATTGACGGACTTATGGATTATGCTAATGAATCTGAGATTCTTGAGGTAGTTGATTCTCCATCTATTTGGTATGGTATTCACATTCAAAATGCCGATGATCCATCATGGGCAGGAGATAGCATTCTTCCATCGGGGACGCCCTTTGGAATGTATAGGGGTGTGCCTACACCAGTTAGGGCATGTGTAGAAGACGTTGACCATAATCCAATTAATGAACAACCTATTTTCTTGTTTGAGCGAGGAGAAATATCATCATTACAAATACTTCCTAAGGATAATTCATCCCGCTATCAATGTTATTTGGCTACTTTAGAGCTTGGCTTAGATGAGCCCCTGTCTCCATTTTTAGCACGTTTATCTGATTCAGAAGGAAATATCATTACTACTCGTTCAGTATTGGTTGAAAATATCCTTCCTTCTGTACAAGCATCATTTCAAAGAGAAAATATCGAATCGATGATTGGTTTCGGAGTTGGTAACGAATCTATATTGGTATCAGTAAATGATCCAGATTCCCCTCTTTCTCAAATCGTTGGCCAGATAGAATATACATGGCCAGAGCAGGCCCCCATTACTGCACCATTCTCAACTTTTGGAAATGGAACAACAGAACGGATACCCTTACTTCTACCTAGTTCTGGTTTATCCCCTGGTAATCTTGAGATTCGAATTACTGCCATTGATTCAGACTCAGGTCTTTCGGAAATTAATTTCCAAGTACCAATTGAAACTCGCCCACCATCTGTTAATGAAGCGGTTTTATGTTTGAATGGAGAAGTTGTGATGATAAAAAATGGTACCGAACTTGTTAGAGGAGAATCGATGTTTCTTGTAGTACCTGTAGATGAACACAGGCCGATATTACAGGTACGCCCATCTTTACGTCAATCTGGTTGGAGCGAATCTCTAATACAATCTTCATCAATTACAGAAGGCTGCCCAATATCACCTTACATGTATTCTATCGATCTTCCTACTGATTTAATCGAAGGAAATGCAAGTATAGTGATTATCCTTTCCGATATTGATGGTTTAGCTACTGGTTGGACAGAAGAAGTTAGGATTGTTTTCCCGCCTCCTTCCATTCTAAATGTCAGTACTCCTAATTATGGCAAGGTTGGAGAAGAAGTTCAGATTGAATTCAAAGTTAGAGATGCAGATGATCTGAATAACGTTGTATGTTATATCGATGTTATAAATAAGAATTCTACTATACTATACTTAGAGCAAAATCCTAGTTTAGAAGGCGAAATATTGGTGAAATGGACACCTAGTAGACCAATGGATGAAGTAAACATTTCAATAATTTGTGAAGATGGGATGAAGAGATTTGATTCATGGAACTCTGAAACTCCAATGAATATTACAGGAACTATTCTAGACAAACCACCAGAAATAATTGAAGATGAAGATATAGAACAATCATCGAGGAGTGGAATTTTGGCAATAGTTATTGGATTAGGAATAATATTATTGATTATATCATCATTATTTGTTTGGACTTCCAGAAGAGAAAATGAAATTGAATTATCTCCCTGGGAAATTGGTGGAGTACTTGATGCAACTCAAGTCGAATTGAATGAACATGAAGAATTAGATCCTCAAGATGTAGTTGATTTATTGCGAAATGAATAATTTGAATTAACGAAGGGTTCAATTCTGTTGTCATCCTAGGGTTAGTATGGCTACCGGGGATGTTCTGATTAATGTTGAACCAGGATACGAGTTTTCTGTCTATGAATCCATAGGAAAATTTGATCAAGTTGCAGATTCAACATTATTGTTTGGAGATTATGATTTGATTGCAAAAGTAGTTGCTCAGGATATGGCGTTGATAGCTCAATTTGTAGTTGAAAACATTCGCCAAATCGAAGGAGTTCAAAATACTAAAACTCTCGCTGGCGCTGAAGTTTAATCACTTTCGACTCACGTATCCGCACCTCGGAAATCACCAAAAAACCACTATTTTGGAGACGTATCACGATTTTCGGGAAAATATTCATAACCTAGGAAGGAAGCAGCAAGGTTTGAGGTGAAACTCAAATGAGTGAGAAGAAATACTTCGTACTAATGGAGAACGGGAAGGACACCAGCACGGTGTACCACAACAAGCAGCCCCGCCAGGCAGCCCTAAAGGCAGCTAACAAGGGACACACCAGCATTAAGTTGCGCGAACGCGGAACTGACAAAGTGCATGTGTTCACTGGCGAGAGAAAACAGGTGCCAAAGCCTGCTAGCGCCCCAGCATGGCTGAAGGGCGACACGGTCTGGAAGGCCAATGTCAGCAAAGTCGGCATTGAACGCCTTTGATAGGTTGCTAACCATCTCCCAAAGCCCAAAAGGGCACAAATAGTCCTCGTCCCAATCGTCGGATACCCTCGATA
>MDSX01010831.1_pt1 | contig 10719 bp, 7 predicted proteins | sample 811141 | NCBI WGS metagenome assembly MDSX01 (sample SAMN05326642, study PRJNA326480) | marine metagenome | isolation source: seawater | place: Atlantic Ocean: South East | collected 2010
ATAGCACCAGCAAATAATAATACTGATGAAAAAGTAGATATCATACCTGTTGCCAGACCAGCAATAATATTTGTTCCAGCACCAGTGCTTGATTGTTGTACTATTTTTAAGATTGGTCTTTTACCAAGACCTGTGTAATATTCTGTGAATGAAGAAATAGCTGCTCCTACAATCAAACCAACTACAGTTGCAAAGAAAACTCTACTAGAGCTTATTGATTTAAGTCCTTCGCCAAAGAAATTCATTTGCATTGTATCGGGAAGCATCCATACTACTAATCCATAACAAGCAATCAGTACTAGAAATATAGAAGTCCAGTTACCAATATTCAATGCTTTTTGCACATCGGCTTCTTTTGCATCGTTACTCGATATTTTTACAAGGAAAGTTCCAATAATTGAAATAATAATACCTGCTCCTGCAATAGCGATAGGAAGTAAAATAGGTCCAATTCCGCCAAAAATATCTGAAACAGATCCGCCCATGTCACTGATGACGTAATTTCCGAGTACCATGGCTGCAAGTACAGTGGCAACGTAAGAACCGAATAAATCAGCACCCATTCCAGCCACGTCACCTACGTTGTCTCCCACATTATCAGCAATAGTTGCTGGGTTACGAGGATCGTCCTCAGGGATACCAGCTTCTACCTTACCTACCAAGTCCGCACCAACATCAGCAGCTTTTGTATAAATACCTCCACCTACGCGAGCAAAAAGTGCAATAGATTCAGCTCCTAGAGAAAAGCCAGCAAGTGTTTCAAGTACTACCGTCATATCTGCAGTGGATGTCCAGACACCTCCCATGAATACGTTAAAGAATAGTATAAATAATAAGGTTAAGCCTAATACAGCAAGTCCTGCAACACCAAGACCCATAACCGTTCCACCTCCGAAAGAAATGTTCAGAGCATTAGGTAAGCTAGTCTTAGCAGCTTGAGTTGTACGTACATTAGTTTTAGTTGCAATTTTCATTCCCATATTACCAGCAAGTGCAGAGAAAACAGCACCTATAATAAATGCAGGAATGATTAGATAATCAGTTGTTGGAACGAAAAACGCAATACCAGCAAGAATAATACTTGCTCCCACCACGAAATAAGCAAGAAGTCTATATTCTGCCTTAAGAAATGCTAACGCACCTTCATAAATGTGGTCTGCAATTTCTTTCATTTTTCCGTCACCTGCATCTTGTTTCATAACCCACTGTTTTTTGTAAGTCATGTAAAGAAGTCCTAGAATTGCCATTGCTATTGGCATGTAAATCATCATTGATCCCATAAGATTATTTTTCTATTTGTTTTTGCAATTTTATTAAAGCCCGCAAAGATAAGATTTATATCACAATACATGCTTAATAAATATTGAATTTAAAAATAACGAATTATTGCGTTTAATATGGCATAAGTAGAACCATAAAATCAATAGGTAAGATGCTTTAAACAATGTTGTGTTTTGAATGTTATTTAATTACTATTTTCTGAGTTAACAAGTATTAAATAATCTTATTTTCGCAACCCTAAATGGAGCATATCCGAAATTTTTGCATAATAGCACATATCGACCATGGTAAAAGTACCCTCGCTGATCGATTACTTCAAACAACAGGTACAGTAAGTGATCGTGATATGAAAGAGCAAACCCTGGATGACATGGATATTGAGCGTGAGCGTGGCATCACCATTAAATCGCATGCCATTCAAATGGATTATACCCATGAAGGAGAAAAGTATGTATTGAATTTAATTGATACTCCAGGGCATGTGGATTTTAGCTACGAAGTGAGCCGAAGTATTGCTGCCTGTGAGGGAGCTTTACTCATTGTTGATGCAGCCCAGGGAATTCAAGCTCAAACCATATCCAATCTTTATCTGGCATTGGAGCACGAACTTGAAATTATCCCAATTCTAAATAAGATGGATCTACCAGGTGCGATGCCTGAAGAAGTTAAGGATCAGATTGAAGAGCTTATTTTGTGTGATAGAGAGGATATTATTGCTGCAAGTGGCAAAACAGGAATGGGTGTTCAAGATATACTATCCGCAATAATTCATAAAATTCCCCCGCCTCAAGGGAACTCAAATGCTCCATTAAAAGCACTTATATTCGATTCGGTATTTAATCCATTTAGAGGAATTATTGCATATTTCAGAATAGTTGATGGAGAATTGAACAAAGGAGACAATATTCAATTTATTAATACTCAAAAAAGTTATTTCGCTGATGAAATTGGTGTACTGCGACTGGAACAAGAACCCAAAGAAGTAGTTAAAACAGGAGATGTTGGTTACATCATTTCTGGAATTAAGGAAGCCAAAGAAGTTAAAGTGGGTGATACCATAACGCTCCTCAAAGATCAAACTCCAGAGGCAATTCAAGGATTTGAAGATGTTAAACCAATGGTTTTTGCAGGAATCTACCCTGTAGATACTGAAGACTTTGAAGAGTTAAGAGATTCCATGAGTAAGCTTCAGTTAAATGATGCGAGTTTAGTATTCGAACCTGAAAGTTCTGCCGCATTAGGGTTTGGTTTTCGATGTGGTTTTTTAGGAATGCTTCACATGGAAATTATTCAAGAACGTTTGGAGCGAGAGTTCGGAATGACAGTTATTACAACTGTTCCCAACGTGAGTTATCATGCGTATCTTAAAAAAGATCCTGATAAGATAGTTATTGTCAATAATCCAACTGATTTACCAGAACCTAATTATTTGGAACGGGTTGAAGAACCATATATCAATGCTCAAGTAATAACATCAGCTGATTATGTAGGATCGATAATGTCTCTATGTATCGACAAGCGAGGTATTTTGAAAAATCAAGTTTATTTAACATCAAATCGAGTTGAATTGACTTTTGAAATGCCAATGGCTGAGGTAGTTTTTGATTTTTATGACAAACTTAAGAGTGTAAGTAGAGGATATGCAAGTTTTGATTATCATCCGATAGGGTACAGACAGAGTGTACTTGTAAAATTGGATATCCTACTGAATGCCAAGGTGGTAGATGCACTTTCAGCTGTTATACATCGTGATAAAGCATACGAATTTGGAAAGAAGATTTGTGAAAAACTGAGAGAGTTAATTCCACGTCATCAATTTGAGATTCCTATTCAAGCGGCCATTGGTGCTAAGGTAATATCAAGAGAAAATATTCGTGCAATGCGAAAGGACGTGACGGCTAAGTGTTATGGTGGTGATATTTCTAGAAAAAGAAAACTACTCGAAAAGCAAAAGAAGGGCAAGAAACGAATGCGACAAGTAGGAAACGTTGAAATTCCGCAAAGTGCATTTATGGCTGTTCTTAAAATTAATGATTAGTCTCTATTCTACAGGGAATCTTATTTTCCGTTTTTGCTAATAATTCCTTGTGTTAGCCAATTAGCAATGGCTTGACGATTATTTACAATTAGCAGTCTTTTTTGATCAAATTCGTTAGTGATGTTGCCCAACTCTATATAGACTGCAGGAGGTTTTGACTCCCGAAGTGTATGCAAATTTCTCCCTTTGACGACACCTCTGTAACCACGATTGGATTGATGCTCTTCATATTCAGACTTAATAGTTCGATACATTTCTTGAGCCAATTCTTTTCCAACCATACCTCCTGGGTAATAGTAAAAGAAAATATCTACTTTTTGACTCTCGTAACGACTATCAATATGGATTTCTACCACACGTTGTATCGTTGCTCCTTGTTTTTTATGTTTAGCATACAACTGATTAATTTTGCTGGATCGTTGTCTCAGACGTCTCACTTGATTTAGCGGAATACTTTGATTAAACCATACAGTCTCGTCTTTATCATTTTCTAAAAATTCTTCATCTCGAATTCCGTCTTTATCTCGAGTAATGACGTAAACGGTTGCACTTTGTTGAAGTAGTTTTCGAGCAAATCGTAAGGTAACATCGTAGGCATATTCGTCTTCACATAGAAGGTGTCCATCTTTTTTACCGATAGCCCCAGGGTCTGGTCCACCGTGACCACTTATTAGGTAATATACTTGACCTTTTAACTTTTCGCTGAGTATAGGTGTTTTTTCATATTTATCACCAAAAATGGGAAATGTTTCTGTTCGTAGGATTGATCCCTCTTCTTCTTTCTCTTCTTTTGTATTAATCGTATTTTTAGTGCTAACATCTTTAGTCTTTGATTTAGCAGAATCACTTTTTATTGGTTCGATATTTTCAAAGCCACAATTCCAAACATGCAGTGGAACCCATAAAATTTTATCTTTTCTAAAGTCTGCTTTTCTTAGGCCTTTTTCTTGAGCATTTTCATTAAACTGCTGGATATAAATCGCTAGATCATAATCATTAATACCGATGGTAGTTCGAATGCTGGTGTCATTATAATTAAAGAGAATAATTGGTAGTTTGTATTCTTTAGATAGCATCAAATGACTAGTGCGATTTAAATCATTGATTTTAAGAAAGGTGTCTACATTACAGGGGTACGCACTGAGGTCATATCTATTCAATAATACAGATATTCCATCGCCAGATTGAGCTTCAGTAGTTAGGTAGCTCTGCGAATGTACATGGAGTGATAATATGCAGATTAATTGAGTTACTAAGTGTTTAAGATATTGACCAACCATTTGTTCCTGTGAGTGGGACAAAGTTAAAACGACCATGGGTAGATTCTTGGTATTCATTATCACCAATTCGATGAATAAGTATCATTTTTTGGACATCCAAATCGCCAACTGGAGCCACTAATTTACCACCCACTTTGAGTTGGCTTAATAATGATTTAGATAGTGAGGGAGAACCAGCAGTTATGATGATTTTATCGAAGGGTGCGAGTTCAGGAATACCTAATGATCCATCACCAAGAATAGTGGAGATATTTAATCCTAGTTTTGAAAATAATATTTTGGCTTTTTTGTGAAGAATTTCAACTGTCTCGATGGTATGAAGGTGAACACCCATAATTTTAAGTACTGCTGCTTGATAACCAGATCCTGTTCCTATTTCAAGTACTTTGTCGCCAGATTGAATATCTAAAAGTTCAGTCTGCTTAGCTACAGTAAAGGGTTGAGAGATGGTTTGATTTTCATCAATAGGGAATGCAATATTTTCATATGCTTTATCCTCGAAGTCAGATGGAAAGAAAAAGTGTCTGGGTACATGCTCAATTGCTTTAAGAACGGCAGTAGATTGAATGCCTAATTTTTTGAGTTCTAGAATTAGTTGGTTGCGTTGACCTTTATGTTTGTATGTGTCTTTTAGCAAGTGTTTAGTTTTTAATACGGCAAAAATATCATTGTTTTTAGCTCAAAAGAAATTAGGCTTTATTTCGTAATATAATTCATATCAAACAAGTGCGAGTTGGAATAATAGGGACAGGTAATTTTACAAAAAGTGTTTTCGATGCTTTACAAAAAGAGGATTACCTCACAGTTGTTGGAGGATATGAATCTATAAAAGCTGATGGTTTTTTAAACTTTGACTCAGTAAACGAGTTAATTGATGCAGTAGATATGGTTCTGGTTTTGGACTTATTGTCTTGCGATTATGAAAGTTTTTCAGAAGTTTTAAAATATGGCAAACACCTCTATATTGAAAGTCCGGGTTTGTTAGGTAGACGAGATTTAAGTCGTTTAGAGTTGTTGGCCAATGAAGCTAGCGTTTCTCTTCAAACCGGACTTAAACAACGCTTCTATAGTTTTTTTGATGATTTAAGTAATCATGAGTTAGTTCCAAGAATTATCGAATCACGAAGGTACGTTAAGTTCAATTCTAAATCTACTCAGCTGAGTGTATTTGAGGATTTGATGGATCATGATGTAGATGTTGCCTTAAAGCTTGTAAACTCAGATGTGAAGTCTGTTTATTCAACGGCAGTCGGTGTCTATTATAAAGATCCAGATATAGTTCATACTCGAATAGAATTTTATAATGGATGTGTGGCTAATTTATCGGCGAGTAAAATTGCAGATAAAGAAACGCATAAAACACAGATATTTCAGAAAAATGTTCATTGTTCCATAGATTATTTGAATCAGATAATTAATGTTCAAAGTAGTCGGTCAGACTCAGGTGAGATGAGAGAAGATTGGGGGACACGGACAAAATATAACCAGAAAAAAGATGATTATATCTATATGTTGAAAAGAGAAGTTTATTCGTTTTACGACTCTATTACAAATAATATGGAGCCAATTGCCGGGATTTCGCAATATTTGCAACTTCAGTCAGTGACTGACAAAATAAAAGAGCAATTAGAACGCAACTTTACAACCAACGTATAACTCAATTCCTATTTTTAATAGGATTGTTTATTGCAACTTCATTTTTTAGTAGTTGCGATAGTGAAGAACAGATACCCTCTTATGTTTACATTCCAAGTATTGAGCTTGAAACAGATGTAGAACAGGGAGATAACTCACACGATATTGTTGATGGTTGGGTATATTGTGACGGTATTTTAATCGGTGTTTTTGAATTACCTGTTCGCGTTCCAATTTTGGAGTCAGGGAAGCATACAATAACAGTTGTTCCTGGTATTAAAAAGAATGGTCTTTTTGACCAACGGGTAACATATCCATTTTATTCACCTTTTGAAGAGAAAGTTGAGTTGGTCCCAACAGCAATTGATACGATTATACCTGTTGTTCGATATCGAGATAATATTATTTTTAGTTGGTTGGAAGACTTTGAGGACAATGCAATTTCAGTGGAGAAAAGTGGATCGAATACTACTACGGATAGTATGTTTGTTAGCAATGATCCTGCTCATGTTTTTAATTATGATGCGATAGAAAATAAGTATTCTGGACAGGTTAATATTCCGTCAGAATTCCAAATTTTTGAAAATGCTACAGTTCAATTGTATGAATTGCCTCGAAAAGGTGTTGATGTATTTTTAGAAATGAACTTTAAGTGCAATACAGAATTTACCGTAGGGGTATACCCTGTCACTGGAAGTTTTATAAATGGAGTCCCAATTGTGAATTTCTATTCAACGGAGGATAATCAGGGGGAAATGCAATGGAAAAAAGCCTATGTGAGTTTAAAAGAAGACATCAATAATCCAGAATATAGTGGAGCAACCTTTCGTATTTTTTTTAATGCTCAGACAAATGGCGAAGGACAAAAACAACTCTTTTTTGATAATCTAAAATTGATACACTTTTGAATAAAACCAAACTCATAATTAAATATCTGGTCTTAGATTTTTTGGCAGCCATGGTTGCCTGGGGTGCTTTTTTTATCTTCAGAAAGTGCTATGTTGATGGAATATTCAATTCATATTACTTAAGATACGTATGGTCAGACCATAAATTGTATATTGGTGTAATCGTAATTCCTTTGTTTTGGTTAATGCTTCATGGGTTGATAGGCTTGTATCGAAATGTATATCGAAAATCTCGTTTAAGAGAGTTCTTACAAGTAATGACTACCAGTGTATTTGGAGTTTTGATTTTATTTTTTACACTGTTGTTGGATGATGAAATATTAGAATATAGAAACTACTACCAGTATGTCTCAGTCTTATTTGTATTACATTTTGGACTTACAGCCATATTTCGTTTTGTTTTATCATCTCGTGTTGCATATCAAATCAAAAGTAGAAAGATTGGTTTTCCAACAATTTTAGTTGGTTCTGGACAAAGAGCTCAAAAAATATATGATGAATTAATTTCAGCTAAGAAATCCGAAGGGCATTTTTTTGAGGGTTATGTCAATATCAATGGGGAGGAAACCTCTATTGATGGATTAAAGGAATTGGGATCTAAAAATAATTTAATTGAAATTATCAAGGAACATAAAATTAAAGAGGTACTCATTGCTATTGAAGAAAATCAGAAAACGGAGATAGCCGAAATATTATCGATTCTCGATGGTGAAAATATCGTTATCAAAGTTATCCCGAACCTTTACCAACATTTGGCTGGCATGGTCAAAATGGGTAATGTTTTTGGAGCAGTTCTCATAGAAATAAAGATTGATGTATTACCTCCATGGCAAAAATTTGTCAAGCGTCTTTTTGATATCTTGACATCTGTTTTTATTTTAGTATTAGGTTTTCCATTTTATCTATTAATAGGCTTACTAGTTAAATTTAGTTCAGAAGGACCCATGTTTTTCTCGCAAGAAAGAATCGGACTTGGAGGTAAACCATTTAACATATTCAAGTATCGTAGCATGAGGATAGATGCTGAGGCTGAAGGTCCACAGTTGAGTAAGGAAAATGATCCAAGGATAACTGCACTAGGTAAGTTATTGAGAAAAACTAGAATTGATGAGTTCCCACAATTTTGGAATGTTCTGAAAGGAGATATGAGTCTAGTTGGTCCACGACCAGAACGGCAGTTTTTTATTAATCAAATTACAGAAAAAGCACCTCATTATAGAAGACTTCATAGAATAAAGCCGGGAATTACATCATGGGGTCAGGTCAAATATGGATATGCCGAAAATGTAGATGAAATGGTGGAACGACTTCAATATGATTTACTTTATCTTGAAAACATCTCAATTGTTTTGGATCTTAAAATTCTAATTTATACAGTTCTTATCATGTTTCAAGCAAGAGGTAAATGAAGTTTCTTTGAAATTCTCTTGTTGGTCTAATGTTTATTTAATTTAGTTTAATGGAGTTAGTCTAAATTCAGTAATAACTCACCTTCTAATATATTTGCAATCATTAAAAAACAGAATATGCGAGATTTAACACTAACTTCTATTCTATTTCTAATTGTAGGATGTAGTAATGTAAATAAACAACAAGCAAATCAACCTATCGCTTTTGATGTAAATTATATTGATTCAACCACGAATCCATGTGAAAATTTTTACAAATATGCAATTGGCAATTGGCAGGCTAATAACCCTGTTCCAGAAACAGAAAGTAGATGGATGGCTTTTAATATACTGAATGAAGAAAATCGAAAAAAATTATTAAAAATAGTGGATGATGTTGCCAAAAATGAAGACGTGAAGCAAGTTACTGAGCAACAAATGATTCGAGATTTTTATCGATCAGGTATGGATACCATGGCTATCGAATCAAAAGGAATAAGTGAAATAAGTGAAATTCTTTTAAACATTGATAATGCATCAACTATTTCTGATATCCAACAATTATTCGGTGACTTAGCTCCAATGGGAATAAACACGCCAATTGGTCTTTATATTTCTGCAGATAGTAAAAATAGTAAGATGAATACCGTATATGCTGGTCAATCGGGTTTAAACTTACCTGATCGAGATTACTATCTAAACGATAATAATAAGTTTCAAGATATACGAACGGCATATGTTAATCATATCAATAAAATGATGAATTTAGCTGGAGATACATCCAGTTCAGGACAGGATATTTTGGCACTAGAGACAGCAATAGCTGAAATTAGCTGGAGCAGATTAGAACGAAGAGATCCAAATAAAAGATACAATAAGAAAAACCTTGTCGATTGGGATAAAAGCATAAGTGTCATTGATATTCAATCAATTTTAACTAATCGCGGATTTGGTGCTTTTGATACGATTATCGTTAGTCAACCTTCATTTTTTGAATCGCTGAATAATTTACTAACACAACAACCTATTTCCTCATGGAAGTCATACATGAGATGGAATGTGATAAACTCATTCGCATCATTCTTAAATAAGTCTATGGTTGAAGAACGTTTTGCATTTTATAGTAAAAAACTTCGGGGTACTCAAATGATGAAGCCTAGAAATGAGCGTGTTTTTTCGGTTATCAATCGATCTTTGGCTGAGCCTTTGGGTAAGCTCTTTGTAAAATCCTATTTTGATGAGGAAAGTAAGCAGTATATGACTAATATGATTGAGAATCTCAGAACTGCCTATCGCCAAAGAATTAGTGACCTAGCATGGATGAGTTCTGAAACTAAAGAAAAGGCTCTTAAAAAATTAAATGCATTTACTTATAAAATTGGATATCCTGACGAATGGAGAGATTACAGTAAATTAATTATTAAATCTGATAGCTATGTTCAAAACATTATTCGTGTTCGAAAATTTGGATATAACCGTATGCTTGAAAAATTAGGTCAACCTGTAGATAAGAGTGAGTGGTATATGTCGCCACAAATGGTAAATGCTTACTATAGCTCAAGTAACAATGAAATTGTTTTTCCTGCAGCAATACTACAGCCACCTTTCTTTCATAAAACCTTTGATCATGCAATTAATTATGGTGGGATAGGAGCGGTCATAGGCCATGAATTTTCTCATGGATTTGATGACCAAGGAAGTAAGTTTGATTGGGATGGAAATTTAAATTCCTGGTGGACAGAAGATGATCGCAAAAAGTTTGATTTATTGGCACAAAAATTAGGTGAGCAGTACGATAGTTATTCACCTTTAGAGGGAATGAATGTGAATGGTAAAATGACTATGGGTGAAAATATTGCAGATTTAGGAGGTGTTACATTGGCTTATAATGCCCTACAAATAGAATACAAGGACGAAATACCTGAGGATATTGATGGTTTTACATGGCAGCAACGCTTCTTCCTTGGCTGGGCAAATGTATGGAAAGGAAATATTAAGGAAGAGGAAATGGTAAACCGACTCAAGTCAGATGTTCATTCACCTGCAGAGTATCGAGTATTAGGCCCTTTGGTCAACTTTGAGCCTTATTACCAAGCATTTGGAAGCTGTGAGACGGGTGCAATGTTCAAACCAGATTCTAGTCGAATAGCTATTTGGTAGTAGATCAATTTCAACAAAAAATTATTTAA
>MDSX01103269.1_pt1 | contig 10717 bp, 5 predicted proteins | sample 811141 | NCBI WGS metagenome assembly MDSX01 (sample SAMN05326642, study PRJNA326480) | marine metagenome | isolation source: seawater | place: Atlantic Ocean: South East | collected 2010
CGCGCGAGACGGGCGGAGACGCGCGCGCGCGCGCGAGGGGGACGGAGACGCGCGCGGCGAGCGGGACGCGCGGGTTCGCGGCGAGCGGGACGACGAAGACGACGACGACGACGACGACGACGATGCGGACGTGGAATGGATGGTGTGAGCTGCGCGTCGAACGCGCGGGCGAAGGGAGACGCGCGCGCGAGGCGTGGACGGTGACGGCGCGACGCGGGTTCGCGGCGGAGCCGTTGAAGGAGTCGGCGGCGGAGGACGAACCGACGGAGGAGGTCAAGGTCGACATCGCCGCGCTCGATCGCGCGCGAGCGGAAATATCGAAGTTGCACAGAGAACGACAGCTGAAGGCGTGGGAGCGCATGTACGCGTCGGCGGTGGGTGGGGTGACGTACGCGGCGTCGTTCGGGCCTTGGTTCGTTTCGCTGAGTAAAATGTCGCGCGCAGAGTGGAAGAGTGGCATCAAGCACAGCTGGGGACACGTCAAGGATGAGATGCATCACTATTGGTCCGGCGCAAAGCTGCTCTGGGTCGAAGTGAAGATCGCGTCGCGGTTGTCTTGGCGGTTGATGAGCGGATCGGAGTTGTCGAGGCGAGAGCGAAAGCAGCTGACGCGCACGACGGCGGACGTCTTTCGTTTGGTGCCTTTCGCGGCGTTCGTGTTGATTCCATTCATGGAAGTCTTCTTACCCGTAGCTCTGAAGCTGTTTCCGAACATGCTTCCCACGACGTTTAGAAACGATCTGAAGCACGAGGAAGAGTTGAAGAAGAAGCTCAAGGCGAAGCTCGAGGTGGCGAGATTTTTACAAGACACGGTTCGAATGATGGCCAAAGGCTTGAAGCACTCGCGCGACGGTGTCACGCGCGATCGCGCCGATGATTTGTACGTTTTTATGAAGAAAATTCGCTCCGGCGCCAAGGTGACGAACGAAGACATTTTGAAGTTTTCAAAGCTCTTCAACGACGAATTCACGTTGTACCAAGTCAATCGCGCGCAGTTGGTGAACATGTGCAAGTTTGTCGGTATCGCGCCGTACGGCACCGATACTTTCTTGCGTTTTCAGCTTCGAAACAAGCTTCGTGAGATCAAGAACGACGATAAGATGATCTACTTCGAGGGATTGAGCAATATGACGACGAGCGAACTGCGAAGCGCGGCGCGCTCGCGCGGGATGCGATGGGAGTGCGAGCGGGAAGATTTAATCAAGCAACTCGAGGATTGGCTCGAGTTGAGCCTGAAGAATAAGCTCCCATCGACTCTCCTACTTCTTTCGCGTGCGTTTGTCATCACAGCTGAGTCCAGCGGCGAGGATGCCAAGACGAAGGTGTTCCAAGATATCACCGACACCTTGGCTTCGTTGCCCGAGGACGTCATCACTTCCGCGGCGGTTGACGAAGGTTTGGCCACGCATACGTCAACGAAGAAGGAAGATTACACGAAGAGAATGGAGTTCGTGAAGCGCGAAGAAGAAATCATCGCGGAGGAGCAAAAAGAAACGGAAGCCGTGCAGGAAGAAATCGTGCCGGCGCCGGAGACGACGGAAACAGAAACAGTCGACAAGGCGGCGGAGGAGATGGAGGGCGCGCCTTCGACGAAGCAAGCGGCCGCGCCTTCCGCCGACGCATCAGGCGATGATGAAGAGAAGGCCATTCGCAATGAAGAAAAGGCGACGTACGAACGCGAGAAGCGCGCAAAGCGCGCCGCGCAGCTCTCGCGTTTGCTAACCATGGTTTCCGACACGTCATCCGTCTGCGTTGAACGCACCGAGTTGATGATGCTCGTCAAGAAGGGTGTAGACGCATACGCCGACCGCGTCGAAGAAGCGCGATGCGCCGCTGAAGAAATCGCCGCGGACCAGGGCGCCATCGAGCACCTCACCGCGGAAGTGGACGAAGAGGCTCGACTCTCGCATCAGCTCGCCGACCAAGTCAGCGCTCGCGTGGACAAGATGTTGCAATCCGCGAGCAAAGACATTGAAGAAGTGGAGAAGCGCATCGGCGACAAACTCCGCGTCCTCGACGCGGATTGCGATGGTAAGATCACCATGCAGGAGCTGTTACGCGTGCGCGACGTTCTCGGCGCCGATCAAATCGACGAACGCGACGAAATCGAGTTGGTGAACATTCTCAGCGGTCTCATCAAGGACGACGGAACCATCGCCGTGGAAGATTTGAGAAAGCTCACCAGCGACATCATCTCCACCGAACACTTGGAAGACGTTCAAACGGACGACGACGCGGACATCAAGGCGACCTCGAGCGCGAGCGCCGCGTCCTCGGATGTCCCCGCGTAGAGCTTTAATACAACTTGTACGTAGCGCGTATCGTTCAAACTCGCTCAACGCGCCGCACTGTTCGACGTCGACCCTCTTCGCGCGCCGCTCGACGTCCCGGTCGATGCGCAACGATGTCTTCGCACCGCTCGTCGTCCGCGTCGCGTCGCGCGTCGTCGCGTCGCGCCTCGAGCGATGCGAGCACGTCGCAACGGTCATGGAGTGAATCGTCACGGAGCGACGGCGATGGCGACGCCGCGCCGCACTATCGCAACGCGCGCGATCCGCCGTTGCGCCAAGGCGTGTCTCGCGTCACCGTCAGCGCCGATAATCTGTCGAACGAGAGCGAGTGGGAGACGATGAAAATCACCGCGAGCGCGGCGGCGAGAGGCGCGGCGACGACGGCGGCGCGGCGACGACGATTCTGCGCGGCGGTGCGTCGGATGGCGGGCACGAAGCGTGGAATATACGAAATAATGCGAAGTCCAGGGGCGGTGAGCGCGCTTCGGCGGTTGATGAGCGACGAGGACGTGGATTGTCGACGAGGGGCGTGCGAGGCGGTGAGCGAATTGGCGAAGACGCCATTCGGCGCCGCATTACTGTGCAGCACCGACGCGCAGTTGAAAGAGGCCTGGGGAACGGTGCGGACGTGGGAGTGGAAGATGGCGCTAGCGAGGATAAAGCGGATATTTGGGTATAAAACGTACGCGCAGTGCTTGGCGGCGTTCGCGACGTCGACGTCGTTACCACTCAAGGCATCCGGGGAAGCCGTTGACAAGTACTTGTCGCGGCAGGTGTTTTTTCCATTACAGTCCAACTTTTCGCCGACGTTTCGCGATGAGACGCACGCGTTAGAGTCGTTGTCTAAAGTTTTGAGTCGACCGGACGACAAGCCCGAGGTATTGTACGCCGCCCTGAGCGCCTTGGACACGTTGTTATCAACGGTGAATTTCTCGGCTGAAGTCATCCCGTTGGTGAATCAATCGACTTACGCGACGGCGCAGCGCTTGTCGAAAGCGACGGAAGCGAGTTTAGCCGCACTCGACCCCGTGGAGGCTTTCATGGGTTCGGACTGGACTGAGGCTGTTCGTGGCCCCGGGTGCGTCGGCACCGTCGTAATGTTGTTCAAGCGTTGGGTGTTGACCGATGAAAGCACCGTTGACGGAGACGAAGCCAGCGAGCGCGAGGAAGAAGACGAAGATGACAGAGAAGCCATACGGCGACGAAATGACAAAGCCGTGCTTTCAGTGACACAATTCAAATTAGACCGAAGATTGATGGTGCTCGCGTCGCACAAGACGGACGCAATCATCAGAGAAGACGCGAGCCGCATCTTATACGAAGCGACGCTGAATTGCGAAAACAAGAGCGTCGGCAAGCGAGTGTTTGAAATGCTCGTCAGTAGCGACAGTGTTCTACGCGCGAGTACGCTTTCGTGGATGGCGTACTTGTTCGTACAACATGTGCGAACCGTGCGCGCTTTTGTTTCGATCGACGAAAACGAGATATGGCCTTTGACAAAGACGGTGCAATACTTGCTTTCGGACGACGTGCTGCGTTCGGCGAGCAGAGGGCTGTCGGAACAAGAAGAGTCCATACGCTTGGGCGCCACGCGAATGCTTCGCGCCGCGTGGGATGCGGTATCAGTTAAGCCATCAGCCATGCCGGAAAAAAGCGAAGAAAACCCAGCGATCTTTGTCGACGAGCGGCTTTCGTTCCCCGGATCCCACGAGCGCTGGCTCGTCTTTGTGAATAGCGGCGCCGTAGCCGCGCTTTGCGACATGCAGCTCAGTCGGGCGATAGGGGCGTCGCAGCTTGCGGATTCCACGCTCGATCACCTCGTGAAAACCGAGCCTGCGGCGATGCAGTATTTGCTATCGCGCAACAAGCAGCCGAGTGCGGCGGAGAAGCGCGAGGTGATTCGACAAAAGGTTGAACATCACAAGGCGGATTTCCCTCGCTCGAGGGTGGTTGAAACGCAGACGCTGCCCGCGGAAGAGGAATCGCCGCCGACACCAACCGACGCCCAAGACAGTCTTGAGAGCGTGAACATCGCGCCGCATCGCGCGCGGTGGCGCGAGTATAGAGAAAATCACAAGCCTATCGTCGCTAAGTTTGTTGACGTCGACAGCTTCGGAGATGACGAACTTGATCGCGAGGGGTGGCGAGCCAAAGCGGAGGACTTTATAATCGCGGGTGGATCGGCGCGAAAGAAGAAAGGTTACGAAACACATCGTGGTCCGTACGAACGGGCGGTTTTACGCGAAGGAACGCTCGGTTTGGCGGCAAAAAGCGACAAAATGCCCGTAGTGTTCTCAGCGAACCCGAACGTGGGCCCGTACGCGGCGTACGACGCCGCCGCACCGCGAAGCGCTTCGGCGAAAGTTTTCACGCGACCGAGTAAGCGACATGAGATTCCGCGAGACGGTATCCCCTCGAACGCGAGGACCTAGTACACCTTAGATGAACAGTAGGTAGGATGAATTTAAGCGCACTCGATGGAAAACATCGATTACAAAAATTTTAAATGAATCGCGGGCGACGCTTACATGCCGAGCGCGTTGATGTGATGACCCCACGCTAAGCCCGTCGTGAGCAGACCAAACACCAAGAACGGCTGCGCGCTTGCTTGATACTTGACGTCGTTCTTGATGGGATCCGGCAAGAAGAACTTGAACTGGAAGAAGATTTGTGGGAAGATCAAGCAAAACAAGACGTTTGAGTACGTCTCTTCGCCGATGGCGCGCAGGTAGCACGCGACGAAGAGCTGCGTGATGTCGATCGTAGACACCGTGATCCACTTCGCCTTCTCGATGCCGAACGCCACGGGGAGCGATTGCAAGCCGAGCTTTCGGTCACCTTCGATGGACTTGAAATCGTTCACGATGGCGATGCCCAAACCGGCGATCGAGTAGAGGACGGTTAAAAACATGACGTCCGGCGTCAATTGCCCGAAAGTCGCCATACCCGCCCCCCACGGCAGTGCGATGTACGACGAGCCAAGAGCGTAACACCCCTTCCAGCCCTCAGCCTTGAGCTTCAGCGGCGGCGCGCTGTAAATGTACGATATGTACGACCCGAAGAGCGACAGCGCCAAAACGATTGGAAAATCGTGTTCGCACCATCGGTCGAGTTGCAGCGCGCACAACCATCCACCGACCAACAGCACCGCAATCTGCGCCTTGACTTCATTCTCCGAAATCAACCCGCTCGGGATCGGCCTGTACGGCTCATTGATCGCATCGATCTCTCTATCGTACCAATCGTTGATCGTCTGCGTGTACCCCGTCAAAAACGGCCCGCTCATCGTCATGCACAGCAGCGCCTTCCCGACGTTATCCAGGTTCCACTCGTAGTGCCCGCTCGCCGCCGCCCCGCACATGACGCCCCAAATCAGCGGCACCCACGTCCCCGGCTTGGTCAGCTGCACGCGAATCTTCCACACGTCGTCCGTCTCCGCCGCGCCCTTGAACCCGAGCAGCTGTCTCACGTTCCCACCGAGCTCCGTCGTCGTCACGTCCTCCGCCGTGTTCTCCGCCTTGATGTTCGCGTCGTCATCGTTCGACGCCGCCGTTCGCGCGCGTCGTCGTCCGCGCGTCGTCGCCACCGCCGTCGTCGTCATCCTCGACGTCGCCGTCGCCATCGTCGGCGTCATCGCGCGCCCGCGCGTCGCCGTCGCGCCGCGCCGCGCCGCTCTCGGCGTCGCTCTCGGCGTCGCCGTCGTCCGCGTCGACAGCATCGCTCGCATCGCGCGCGCGCGCTCGCGCGTCGTCGTCTGGCGACGTCGCGCGCGCGCGATCGTTATCCACGGCGTCGGCCCGCGATCGAACCCGAATCCGAGGTTCGCGTTCGAACCTCGCGCGAGGGTCGACGCGCGATCGTCGATCGACGCGCGCGCGGGTTCGCCGCAGACCTCGGCGCGCGCGCGCGCGCCGCGCGCGATGCCGCGCGCGGGCGCGGACGTCGACGTGGAGACGCTCGTGCGACGCGCGAAGACGCGGTTGAACGCGCTGTACGGGATTCAGCACGTGCGCGCGAACGCGCGCGCGAGCGACGGGGCAAACGACGCGTGGGCGATTCGCGACGCGGACGCGCGCGAGGTCGCGCGCGGGCTGTTCGCGGACGACGAGGACGGCGATTCGCAGTCGCTGGCGATGGTGAAGATGGCGTTCTGCGCGGTGGAGCGGAAGCGGAGGCTGGAGCGGTGGGAGTACGGGGCGGAGTGGTTGGCGCGCGCGGAGCGCGACTTGACGAAGGCGCGCGTCGAATGCGGCGAACGCGAGATACCGGCGTCGTTTTTGAAGCCGGATTGCGACTACGCGATCGAGGAGGAGGGAGACGTGTGGATGACGTTCGAGCGGGCGGGGCGGGCGGTGGCGAGGCGAGCGGTGCGACGGATGCGAGACGGGTACGCGTTGGTGCCGATGCGAGAGTTGGCGGCGACGTACGCGGAGGCGGTGGCGCGAGAGATACGGGAAGATTGCGATCGGGTGTTGCGGAAGATGCACGCGTGGTTGGCGACGGGGAAGGCGCCGATGGCGTTCGATCCGAAGTGTCGATCGAACGCGCTGCGAATCGTGCGCACGTATCAGCCGGATGCGAGCGAGTTGCCGAAAATATCGGCACCCAACGGGTTCAATTTCGCAAAGGCGAGGCGCGAGCGACGTCGCGCGCAGCGTGTGGGTGGCGTGGCGCAACACGCTATTGCGATCGAGGCCGACGGTGAAGTCGAAGCGATCATCGAGACGCGACCTGGGGCGGAATTGCGTCGCGCGCGCAAAGCGCTTGACTCAAACGTCAATCGCGACGTCGCCACGAGACCGTTTCCTCCGTGCATTCGAAACAAGATGGAAGATTTACGCCGAGATGCACACTTAAAGTGGCACGACAGGTTTCAACTCAACCTGTTCTTCAAGGGCATCGGGTTCACGGTGAACGAAGCTCTCGAGTTCTGGCGTCGCGGCGTGTTTCCGAAGGGGCGAATGAAGGCGTACCAAGGCGAGCACACGTACGCGATTCGACACCACTACGGCTTGGAGGGCGCCATGAAAGACTACAACCCGCACAAGTGCGATTCGTTAGCAGAACTCACGGAAGGCGTGCGCACGTGCCCTTTCGTCGGTTCCGTGGAAGATTTGCGTCAGTCATCGAACTCGCGGGATTGGTACCAAGCGCTCTCGTTTGACGGCCGCGAAGCCGTCGAGTTAGCCGTACAAGCGGGCGACCGACGCGCGGCGTGCGAACGCGTCTTCGCCGATTTCCACGGCGGAATGTCGATTGGAGAAGACTTCGAATCTCCCGTCGATTACTTCGACGCATCCATGGAGATCGAGGACCAATATCGCGACAGACAAAGACGCGACGCGTTTTCGTCGAAATCCGTCGCCGCGCCGCCGCCCGACGACGACGCTCCGCCCGCACCGAGCTCCCTCCTCCCCGAACGACTTCAACTCGATATCGAAGACTCGTCGTCCGACGAAGAACCCGCCTGACCCGTCGCGCGCCCTATAGTCTTATTAGCCTTTGCAAGTAGCCCGCGCGCCGCCGCGCTTTGAAATCGCCTCGTCTCGCGGCGTCCTCACACGCGCCCTCGCCGAGGCCGCGCCCTCGCTCGCCGCCGCGCGCGATCTCGAGCGTCAACAACGCAAATGTTCGACTGATCGCGACGTGACCGCCGCCGCGCGCGCCATGCCGAACGCGTGCGCGCCGTGCTGCGGGTCGAAGCCGAAGGGTGTTGGCGACGACGAGAGCGACGACGCGGGCGCGCCGGCGCCCAACTCGCTTCGCCACGTCTCGGCGACGAAGACGAAACGCACCGCGCCGAAGTCGCTGCGAAATCTGGTTCAGTACGGCGCGGGGGACGAACGCGACGCGAGCGATGATTCGGGCGCGGAGAAGGTTGAGGACGATCCGCGCGCGCAGTACGAGACGGCGACGACGCCGGCGGGGAAGCCGAAGTTTGATCCGAACAAATTTAAAAAACGCGTCGGTGATCATCTCGCGGCGAAACGCGCGCTCGAGGCGGAGCGAAGGCCGTTGCTCGAAGAAACGACGGCGCGGGTTGGTGTTGAGCCGGAGGACGAGAAGAGCGAGAGACGGGCGAAGCGAGAAGAGCGTGAACGACGGAAAGAGGCGAAAAGAGCGGCGAAAGAGGATAAGCAGAAGCAACGCGCGCGAGTCCTCAAGGCGCGGTCGACGCAGAGGCGGTGTTGGTGGATTCTCATGATCGTCGTGCTCGTCGTCATCGTGTGCGCGGGTATCATCTTCGGGGACGACGTGCATTTTAATTATTGGAGATCGAACGCCGATCGCGTCGACGCTCGTGATGATTCGACGCAGACGCATGCGATAGATTCAAATCAGATGGACGAGCGTCCCACGACCACAGAAGATTCCACAGACGTCTCAAGGGCTGGGCTCTCTCTCGCGGATGGGCCGAAATCGCAGGATAGCTTTGACGACGACGGCGACGACGGTGATGACAGCGATGAGCACGCACGCGCGTTGGATGTCGACGGTGACGAGTACGGCGTTGATTTCAACGACCCGAGTTTGCGCACCATGGCGCCGAAGGCATGGCGAAGACGCGAGCGCGATTTAGAAAAAATAAAGCGCCGAGCGCGCTCGTCGGCAAAGGATGACGTACAGCGATTCGTTGAAGGTGCGCACCGCGAGCTCGGCGTGCGCGACGAGGAAAAAGATGCAGAAGAAGAGTACGAGGATACTCTCATCGAACGCATCGAGTCGTCACCGGGGGTGGTGATCGAAAAGAGGCGAGGCGGCGAAGACGCGTCGCGGTCGGGCGACAAAGCCGCCGAGGTATTAGCCAAATCGCAAGCGTCGATTCTGTCGCACGGATTGATACGCGACACCAAGAGTTCATCGCGCGACTTAGATAGGCTCTCGTTCGGGGACGATGTCGCCGCGGGCGGAACTGCGTCTCCGGATTCTCGCGCCGCCGCCGCGGGCGAGGCGCCAACAGCCGGGGAGGCCTCGAAGACGAAGCGAGCGGCCGACATCAAAGATGACGATTCCGATCCAGATTTCGGGCTTAGCGCAGTGTTTCGTCCACCGAACGAGCCGGTGGTGCATGAGAGACAACCCGACGACGACGGCGCGTTCTCCGCGGCGCTTCCCAGAAGAGTGCCGCGGCGCGCGCTCGCGGCGTAACATTCGATTGTGATATTAACGTTAGAAGATTAGATATTTTGCGAGTACAACAGTCGTCTGTGCATGGTTATTGAAATGTAAGTGTGGGTCGTCGCGACGATAATAAGGCCGGCGGCGCGCGACGACTGCGTCGATCGAATCGACGCTCGACGAATGTCTCTGCGTTTGTCGACAACCGATCGGTCGATTACATGATGACGCATCCCTTCTTGCCTCCCTTACCCTCACCGATAGAGTCAAGTTTACCCCTCAAAGCGGCCAGAAGCTTATCCTTGTTCTTCCCCGTCGCGAGCTTCTTCGCGTCGTCGCCATCCTTGTTTTTAATCTTGCCGTCGGCGCCCGCCGCGACCAGTCTCGCGACGTTTTCCACGTTCCCCGCGCACACGGCGTACATGAGCGCCGTCCACCCATCCTCATCCTGCGCGTTCAAGTTGCACTTCTTATCGATGATCAACTGCAGCACGTCGCCGAATCCGTGCGCCGCCGCGCTCATCGCCGGCGTCCCGCCGTCCTCCGCCGTGAGATCGAGCAACGACGGCCCGCGTTGCATCGCCTTCAGCACGTCCACGTGTCCACCGCTCGCGGCAAACATCGCCGCCGTCTTCCCTGCATTACTCTGCACGCGTTAAACCGCCACACCGCGGTCCGTCAGTCATCGCTCGCCTCCGTCTCGCTCGCGTCCGCGCCGCGCGCCGCGATCCGCAATCCCCAACCGTCCACCATCGCATCGAATTCCCCCTTCTTCCCCCCCCGCGACGCGTTCCGCCCCTACCCGACGCCCGCGTCCGATCAAAGAATTCATCCACCATCGCGTCGCGCGCGCCTCGCTTCGGACGCACCTCTCCGCACGCCCTGATGTTCCCATCCGCGCCGTCGTCGAGCAGCGCGATCACTTTTTCGAGATCGCCGTCCGCCGCGGCTTTGTGCAGCGGCGCGAGCCCGGTGAACGTGTCGTGGTCGTTGATTCCCATGGCGAGATTTACGCTCGATTCGTCGCCGCGTCGCGTCGCGTCGTCGTCGGCGTCGCGGCGGCGTGTGACGGTCGCGCGCGCGCGCTGACGCGGACGGCTCGACCGCGTCGCGCGTGTGTATGCGCATACAGTGAGACGCCGTGTACGCGCGTCGCGTCGCGCGATCATGGCGCGCGGCTCGTAGAGTAGCACCGATCGCGATTCGCGATCCGCCCGCGATCGCGACGCCGCGCCGCGCGTCGACGCGCCACTCATCGACGCGCGCGATGCCGACGGCGGCGCTCGATCGCGCCGCGACGCTCTCCG
>MDSX01071847.1_pt1 | contig 10716 bp, 12 predicted proteins | sample 811141 | NCBI WGS metagenome assembly MDSX01 (sample SAMN05326642, study PRJNA326480) | marine metagenome | isolation source: seawater | place: Atlantic Ocean: South East | collected 2010
AATAATGTCTAGAGCGTTTAAACCGATGCCAGTAGTTTTAGATTTAGTGAATGAAAATTTTTCTAATTTTTCAAATATAATTTTTTTTATGGGCAAGAGTGGAAGGGAAATTTTTAAAAATACTCTGAAAGATTGGGATTTAGAATATTCAGAAAAAAAAAGTTTAACTAGCGAAGAGTCTTTTGTAATAAATGTGAAGAAAATTAAAAGAAAAAATAAAATAAAAATTAAAAATAATTAAATGCAAATTATTTCAATTATAAATCAAAAGGGTGGGGTTGGAAAAACGACCTCAGCAATTAATTTAGCAGCAGGCTTATCTCAACATAACAAGAAAATTCTAGTTATAGACTTAGACCCACAAGGAAATGCCACTACTGGTCTTGGATTATCCAATATGGACAATTCTTCAGAGACGATTTATGGAGTTCTTAATGGAACTAAAGAAATAATCGATGTGATTAAAAAAACACAGTTTGAAAATTTAGATATAATAACTTCCAACGTAGATTTATCTGGTCTAGAGATTGAGATAGCAGATGACAACAATCGAGCTTTCTTATTAAAGAATAAATTAACCGCATATTTAAACAATTCTGGAGGCACATATGATTATATTTTGATAGATTGTCCACCATCTCTAAGCTTGTTAACAGTGATGGCGCTGGTAAGTTCAAACTCACTTCTTGTCCCGCTTCAAACAGAATTTTTTGCTTTAGAGGGCTTAACTCAGTTGATGAAAACGATTGAAAGAATAAAAGTTAGTCTTAACCCTGATTTAAGTATTAGAGGAATATTATTAACTATGTATGATAAAAGAAATAAACTGTCTTCTCAAGTTGAGAAAGAAGCTAGAGATTATTTTGAAGAAAAAGTTTATTCTACAGTAATTCCTAGGAATGTTAGACTATCAGAGGCACCCTCACACGGAATGCCAGTTCTAATATATGACAAGACCTGTCCTGGAAGCAAGGCATATTTTAGTTTTACAGATGAATTTTTAAATCAAGAGACAACAATGGGGAGTGCTGCTTAATGGATTCAAATAAAATAAAAAGAGGACTCGGAAGAGGCCTTTCGTCTTTAATAGGTGAAACAAAATTTGAAACCCAAAGAAATAAGCTAGCAGTTAGTGAGCTTGTGCCAAACAAATATCAACCCAGAAAAATATTTGATAAGGAAAATTTAAATGAACTTGCAAATTCAATTAAAGAAAGAGGAATTTTGCAACCAATTATTGTTCGTATATCTAATGATGCCCAATCAAAATTCGAAATAATTGCTGGGGAGAGAAGGTGGCTCGCAGCTCAAAAGGCAGGTCTCAATGAAGTTCCAGTAGTGATAACTGAGGCAGATGATTTAAAATCTTTGGAATTTGCGATAGTTGAAAACGTTCAAAGACATGACTTAAATCCCCTTGAGGAAGCACAAGGATACAAAAAATTGATAGACGAATTTTCGTATGATCAAGAGAAAGTTTCAAGATTTATCGGTAAAAGTCGTAGCTATATTGCAAATACACTTAGACTTTTGTCTCTTCCAGATGACGTCATGAAACTTATTCAAAATCAAAAATTATCAGCTGGTCATGCAAAAATCTTAGTTGGGTTAGAAAATGCCGTCTTTGTAGCAAACAAAATAATTGAAAAAAAACTTTCAGTTAGAAAAGCTGAAAATTTTGTAAAATTATTGAAAAATAAAAAACAAAAATTAGGCAAATTAAAAGATACAAATATTATACAATTAGAAATGTCTATTATAAATAAAATTGGTTTAAATGTTGAAATTAAAAATAAAAAAAATAATAAAGGAAAAATTTCATTTGAGTATAAAGATTTAGATCAATTAAATAAAATAATTGAAATTATGAAAAGTAATTATTAAATTATTGAGTTTGACTTATCACAAAATCGGTTGTTATACTTAATGAAGATTGAGGATTTTTTTTTACAATTAGTTCAACTTCGTTTGTTTTTGACATTAAATCTTTCGTTTTTTTTAAATTAGAAGACATAATTTGTTGTTTTACAATCTCTTTGTCTTTCCAAAAAATTGGTGGTTTAAATGACGCTATCAATGCGTCAATATTTTTACTCTTATAAGCTATTTCTTGATGCAATCTCATCAACCTTTTAAGTTTTATTAAGAAAGTTCTTAAAATTATTATGCAATCATCCAAATTAAAATTATTTTCGTTGAGTATTCTTATTGTTTTTATTTTATTTTTTGATAAGCAGCCATCGACTAATTCTGAAATACTATAATTTTCTGAGAGGTTAGTTATTTTTAAAATATCCTCCATACTTATTTTTTTTTTATTTATTGTAAAATTTTCTATTTTCTCTAATTCATTTTTAAGATTAATTCTGTCCCCAGCCGCTCTTTCAACAATTATATTTATTATTTCTTGAGAGACACTAAATTTTCTTAATTTCATAAAATCGACAGTCATATTACTTAAAGTTTCAAAGTTATCTTCATAAACTGGTATACAAAAAGTTATTGTTTCTTTTTCAAATAGTTTTCTAATTTTAGATTTTTTATCTAAAGATTCTGAAACTAGCACAAAGTAAATGTCATTAACCTTTTTTGTAATTATATCTTCTATAATACTAAGAATTCTATCACTTATTCTGTCAATAAAGATTAATTTTTCGCTCTCAAAAAATGATTTATTAAATACAGTTTGCTTAAAGTTATCTGGATCTTTGAGAATTTCTGTTTCATCATATTTAAAATAATTTTTTGGTAGATTTGGTAAAAGTTTTTCTTGAATTATTTCTTCAATCAGCCCTTTATTACTTCCATAAATAAGGTAAAATTTATTATTTCTTAAATTGTTCCTTTTTAATTCAAAATGCTTAATTATCATAAATAGTTTAGATGGATAACCATGTCTTCAATTATACTATTAATTAAATTTTTTTCTATTTTGATTTGGTATTCCTTAAGTTTAAATTTATTTTCATCAGTATTGTAAGAAAATTCTTTTAGTGAAATTTTTTCATTAATTATATCATTTTTAGTATCTAGTATTTTCAATTTTATAATTAAAATTGTTTTATATGATGTAACTTGTCCTTTTGAATTTTTTGAAGCTTCGATAATTTGCTTTTCTGAACTTATATTTACCTTATTTAAAGATTTATCGTTTTCCATCAATATAAATGGTAGGCTATTATAAATTTCTTTACTAATTTTATTATCTCCTACTAATTTAATTTCTTGAATTTTAAAATTATCAATTTCCTTATTTACCTTGTAAAGAGGTTGGTAACCACATGATGTAAATATCAATAAAATTAATATCAAAAATTTTTTCATTGTTTAAATATTAGGTTAATAAGTTTATCCTTGATATAGATAGTTTTAAATATTTTTTTTTCTGCAAGGTATTTGTTAAGTGATTTATCATTCTGTAGTTTTTCTAATATTTTTTTTTCGTCTAAATTTTTTTCAACTAAAAGTACCGATCTTTTTTTTCCATTAATTTGAACTACAATATTACATTTATCACTTTGAATAAATTTTTTATCTACTTTTGGCCACATGAAATGTTCTTTTTCACACATATTATTTAAGCATTCGTTAATTAAATGTGGAATTACTGGCATCATAACAATTAAAATCTTTTTATAATTCTCTTTTAAATTCGAGTAATTTAGTTTGCTTTCAGATAATTTATTAAAAAAAGAATAAATTTCATGGAATACAGCAATTATGACGTTATATCTAAAATTTTCTAATGCATAATCTATTTTGTTTATTGCTTGATTAGTAAAAATATCAATTTTTGAATCAGACTTTGTTTTCTTCTCCTTTATTATTTTTGAAATTCTATCATTAAGAAACCAAAATTTTTGAATATATTTAAATGATGAAATCATCCCATTATCTGACCATTGAACATCTTTTTCAGGAGGACTGTCTGATAAAATGAAAAATCTCACAGCATCCGCCCCATATGCATCAATCATTTTTGCTGGATCGATAGTATTTTTTTTTGATTTAGACATGGATTCTGAAGGTCCAACTATTGCTTTTTTTTTAGGATTTGCCTTAATTAGAAATATTTCACCATCATCAGAATAGACCTCATCTGGACTAAGCCAATTGTTATCCTGATCTTTATATGTTTGATGACAAACCATTCCTTGTGTAAACAAACCCTTAAATGGTTCTTTTAAATTAAAATTATTGTTATCCAAATCAATAGCCCTCACAAAAAATCTGGAATATAATAAATGCAATATAGCATGTTCAACACCACCAATATATTGATCAACAGGCATCCAATATTTTATTTCATCCTCATTAAATGGCAGCACTTCATTATTTGCAGAACAAAACCTTAAGAAGTACCACGAAGAGTCGACAAAAGTATCAAGAGTATCGGTTTCTCTTGTGCATTTTTTTCCGTTAATTATGACTGTTTTCCAATCTGATTGATAATCAAGTGGATTTCCTTCAGTGTCAAGCATAGCAATATCTGGCAACTTTACTGGAAGTTTGTCTTCTGGAATTTTGATAACTTCATTATTTTCGTTATAAGCAATTGGGATTGGACATCCCCAGTATCTTTGTCTTGATACCCCCCAGTCTTTAAGTCTGTAATTTATTTTTTTATTTCCTAGTTTATTTTTTTCTAGGTATTTAATAGCTTTAGAGACAGATTCGTCTGGTACGGATAAGCCATTTAAAAAGTTTGAATTAATCATAATTCCAGAACCAGTATGTGGTTCTAAGTTTACAACAAATTTATCACTTTCATTTATTGGCTTGACTACAGTTTTTATTTTTAAATTATATTTTTTTGCGAAATCAAAATCTCTTTGGTCATGCGCAGGACACCCAAAAACAGCACCAAATCCATAGTCCATTAAAACAAAATTCGCAAAAAAAACAGGCACTTTGTTTTCATCATCTAAAGGATTTATCGCAATCATATTAGTTTTAAAACCAATTTTTTCTGCTTGGGCAATTGACTCTTCTGTTGTCCCAGTTTTGGAACAGTTTTCTTTAAACTTAATAAAATCTTTATCATTTTCATAATATTTTGATAATGGATGATCAACTGATATGGCCAAGAAAGAAAAACCAAATAAAGTATCAGGTCTTGTTGTGTAACATTTTATTGAATCTATTTTATCTGATCCTTGAATTTTAAAATCAATTTCACATCCATAAGACTTTCCTATCCAATTTTTTTGCATTGTCTTAACTTTTTCTGGCCAATTTTCTAGTTGAGCTAAATCGTTCAAAAGCTCTTCTGAAAAATGGGAAATTTTAAAAAACCATTGATTTAATTTTTTTCTTTCAACAACCGCTCCAGATCTCCAACCTTTTCCATCTACAACCTGTTCATTTGCAAGTACTGTATTATCTACAGGATCCCAATTTACATAACTCTCTTTCCTATAAACCAACCCTTTATCGTAAAGATCTAAAAAAAGTTTTTGTTGATGTCTATAATATTCAGGTGAGCATGTAGAAATTTCTCTTTCCCAATCAATCGAAAGACCTAATTTTTTTAGCTGATCTTTCATATTCTCTATATTTTCTTCTGTCCATTTTTTTGGGTTTAAATTATTTTGTTTCGCTGCATTTTCGGCAGGCATACCAAAAGAGTCCCACCCCATTGGATGAAGAACATTGTATCCCTGAAGCATTTTATATCTTGCTAGTACATCTCCAATAGCATAATTTCTAACATGTCCCATATGTATTTTCCCAGAGGGATATGGAAACATTTCTAAACAGTAAAATTTTTTACTATTTTTTTTAGATGCCTTAAAAAATTTATTTTTATTCCAATATTTCTGCCACTTATTTTCAATAATTTTAAAGTTATATCTATCCACGAAAACTCTTTATGAATTTTTAATTCTTATCGTCCGATGTAAGTATAGTATTTATTGGTCTTTTTGGCGTAGAATCAACCATATCTTTCTTATATTTTGCAGCTCTTTTTAAAATTGCAACTTTAAGCTCATTTTCTATTTTTGGATTAGTTTGTGATACTTTACAGTTAAACTTTTTCTCACATTGTTTGTTAAAAACTTGAATTTTTAAAGCATCCGCTCTTATCTCGTTAGACAAAAATCTAATTGATATTTTGACAGAGTCACTTGAATTACTTTGATCACTGTACCAATCAGTTATTATAAGCCCTCCACCATAATCTGCAGATGTTAAAGGCATGAAGTCTAAAATATCTAAACTAGCTCTCCACATTTCATTTGAGGTTGCAAAATCAAAATCTCCACCTTTTTTATTTCCCCCAAATACCTGAAACCCTTTACCCTCTTGAAGGTTTTTTTGAATTCTTTTCTCAGGCTCAGGCGGGAAGTCCTTAGCACTTACAGGACGATATATTCCACATGAATTGAGATTTGTTATAATTATGAAAAGAAGTGTTAATTTTATTAATATATTTTCTAATTTCATAGGGTAGATTTAGTAAAACAATCATATATATCAAGAAGTCTATAAAGGGTAATATTTTGTTTATTTTTAATTAAAACATTATACTTATTTTGATTATTTTTGTTGTATATTTGCAACAGTATAAGAAAAAAGGTAAAAAACTTCATAAAAACAACGAAAAATAGAGAAGAAATGATAATTGTAACCTGTTTATAATTATAAAACAATAATAGGAGTAAATATGAACAATATAACAAAAATTGGATTGACTGCATTAGCAGGCTCTCTAGTTGCTACTTCTGCATTTGCAGGAGCTATGAGTGTTAGTGGTTCTGCGAAAGTTACTTACAAAGGTGGACAAGGTAACAGTGCAACTAATAACTTTAGCAATTCTAAAGGAATTACATTTTCTGGTTCAGGTGAATTAGACAATGGTTTCACAGTAAGCACAACTTACACAATGACTAACGCAGCTTTCTCTACTTCAACTGTATCATTAGATATGGGTGACGCTGGATCTATTCATTTCATGAATAGTACTGCATTAGCTGGTATCGACAAATACGATGATGTTATGCCAACTGCTGGTGAAGAAGTTTGGGATGATGTAGATACTGATGACAATGGTGTTGTTGGTGTACATGCTGGTAACGCTTGGGGATACAACGTATCTGCAATGGGCATGACTATCTCTGCTGGTTACTCAGATGATGCTTTCGGAAATGATACGTCATTAGTATTAGTTGCTGATGAATTAATGGAAGGCCTACAATTGGGTTATGGTATTGGTACAGAAGCTACAAGTGCGACTGCTGAAACAGATCATACAACTTACTGGGCGAAATACACAGTAGGAATGGCAACTGTTGGTTATCAATCATCACAACTTGATAATGCTGCTGCTGACGAAGACAGAAAAGCAATGGCTGTGTCATTAGCTATTAATGAAAACATGAGTGTATCTTATGGTGTTTCAAGTGTAGATTTTGAAGCTGCTTCATTAAGTGATGAAGACAGTTCAGGTTTATCAGCATCTTACACTTCTGGTGGTATGACAATCTCAGGTATTGTTAACTCAACTGATGCAGTAGGCGGTTCAGCTGCAACAGATAAAGAATACAAAGAAGTATCAGTATCTTTTGCGTTCTAATTAACGTAGATATTATATAAATTAACGGCCCCTATTTGGGGCCGTTTTTTTTTGAAAAAAAGAAATTCCCGCAAAACCAATTATATTCAGTAACCTCAATTTATTTAAATTATTTTTACAAATACCACCAAGCGCAATAAAATTTACTCTTCTATAAAGAGTTAAATAATTAAATTTTGAAATATCTAAAAAACTAATTTTTTTTTTTACTTTAAAGACTGGTGAAAGAAAAATTGATTTGCATCCTTGTTTTTCCTTAATAAGAATTTCCTTGAAAGAGTGAGCAGATCCTATAACGCAAAAATTGCTAGGAATAGTATATTTTATGTAGTTTATTTGATTATTAAATGCAGGAATATAAATGCCATTTAGCTTATATTTTAAAGCAAGTTTAATATTATTTGATAAAAACAGTTTTAGATTATTTTTTTTACAAAAATTTTTAAGTGAAATTAGTATACTTATATTAATGTTTTTTTTATAATTACGATAAATAATATGAATATTTTTATCAAGTTTAATCAGATCTGAATAATTATATTCATCAATAAAACAATATAACTGAGAGAATTTTTTTTGCATAAATCAATTAACAATCTAAATTTAATAAAAGACAATTTAAAGTCTAAAATAGTAGATTATGATAAAATTAAAATAATAGCTGTAAGTAAAACTTTTCCTCTAGAGCAAATTTCCCCTCTAATTGAACATGGTCATTTAGATTTTGGAGAAAATAAAGTGCAAGAAGCAATCAATAAATGGACAGCTATCAAGTTAAATTACCCAAAAATTAAACTCCATTTAATTGGAAAACTTCAAACTAACAAAGTAAAGTTTGCTATTAAATTATTTGATTATATTCATTCAGTGGATAACGAAAAACTTGCAATAAAAATTGCAGATGAGGAAAAAAAAATAAATAAAAAAATAAAAATATTTATCCAGATAAATATTGGCAATGAAGAGCAAAAATCTGGAATAAATAAAGATCAATTACAGAATTTTTATTTATTTTGTAAAGAATTGAATTTAGATGTAGTTGGGCTAATGTGCATACCTCCATTTAATAACAATTCGAGTTTATATTTTAAACAAATGCAAGTACTATCAAACAGTCTTAAATTAAATGAGTTAAGTATGGGAATGTCATCTGATTATATCGAGGCTGCAAATTATTCCTCTACTTTTTTAAGGATTGGTTCTAATATTTTTGGTCAAAGATCTCAATAAATTTTAATTTTAGTTTTTTTTCCAATAATTTTTAACATTACTAAAAAATCGTTTTTTTTAAGGGCAATACATCCTGCAGTAGGTTTGTAATTTTTTGTAAGATGCATAAATATACAACTTCCATTTCCTATAATTCTCTTAGAGTTATACTCTATCGGAATTAATAAATCATATTTATCATCTTTCCTGAAAAGTTTTTCATGTCTTATGTTATCTTGAATGGTCATCAACTTATTATAGTATTTAGAGCTTCTTATATCGTCACACCAACCCATTGTTTTTTTAATAGGTATTTTTTTTAGTTTTGTTTGTGGTATCTCTAATCTGTCTTCTCTAAAATAAAGGGAGCTGACACGAAATGTTCCTATTGGAGTTTTTTTATCTCCTTCACTTTTTTTCTTAGTTAAGCCTCTTTTCCCAATAGAACAGTAAAAATTGAAATCATTTATTTTAAGAGTGTGTTTATTTTTCAAAAAAATTGTCATATCTTAATTATATATGGATAAACCAAATTTAATAATATTTAAGTTTAAAGGTTTATATCAAATTTTAAAAGAGTTAGAGGAATTTTTAAATTTTAAAGTAATAGAAGTAACCAATGAAAAAAATCTTGAGGAGATAAGAATTACTTCAAAAAATTTTTTCATAGTTAGTCAAAAAGGCGATGAAAGTCTAGATTTACAACTTGTTTTACATAAGTTTCCAATAAAAATTTCTAAATTATTAGAAAAAGTTAATATTCAACTAATCAAATCTCAATTTAATCAAAAATCTGATCTTTATATAGGACAATATAAATTAGATTTAAATTCAAGAGAGTTAATTAAGGAAAGTATTAATCTAAAATTAACAGAAAAAGAAGCGAATATAATTGTATACTTATATAATTCCAAAATTCCAATTGGCATTGACAAGCTTCAGTCTGAAGTTTGGGGCTACAAATCTGAATTAGAGACACATACAGTTGAAACTCATATTTATAGACTCAGAAAAAAATTATTACAGAATTTTAACGATAATAATTTTATAAGAAGTAAAAAAAATGGTTACCAAATTATATAAAAAAAATTTAATAGCTAAAAATCTATATTCATCAAAATATAAACTAAAAGTAGTGAAACCTAAAAAAGGGAAGGGAAGTTTTAAAAGGAAAAAAAAATAATTTTAAAGTCTAGCCCCAATTTGCTGAATTATTTTTGATGACATTTCGGTACCTTTTTCTAAACTCTCCTTAGTTGATAATTTATTTACATACCCGTGTAAAAATCCAGCAGCAAAAAGATCACCAGCTCCTGTAAGGTCAACAATTTGAAGATTTTTACGAACGTTACACTCAAAAACTTTTTCACCTTCAATTGAAATGGCACCTTTATCTCCTCTAGTAATAATCACCAACTTATTAATTTGCTTTGAAAAATTAATTACTTCATTGAAATTCTTTGCTTCAATTAACGAGGTAATTTCTTGTTCATTAGAAAAAGTTATATCTAGTTTATTTTTAACTAGCTCTAAAAAATTAGATTTATGCCTTTCAACACAAAACTGATCTGAAAGTGACATAGCAATTTTGTTTGCACTATTAATAGCTTTATCAAATGCTTTTTTTGGTTCACCTTTATCCCACAGGTAACCTTCTAAAAATATCATATCACTGTTTTTAATGACATCAGAACTAAAATCATTTTCATTAATTTTGCCAGCAGTGCCTAAGAATGTACACATGGTTCTTTCAGAGTCTGGAGTCACTAATATTAAGCATGTACCTGTTGGCAACTTCTCTTTCTTTTTAGAGTAAAAATATTCTACCTTCTCACTTCTCAATCCTTCTTCGTATTTTTCACCAAGCTCATCATCAGAAACTTTTCCTATAAAACCTACTTTGTCACCTAATTGGGACATGCCGACTATAG
>MDSX01098700.1_pt1 | contig 10715 bp, 11 predicted proteins | sample 811141 | NCBI WGS metagenome assembly MDSX01 (sample SAMN05326642, study PRJNA326480) | marine metagenome | isolation source: seawater | place: Atlantic Ocean: South East | collected 2010
ACCGTTCCATTCTAAAATACCAAACCCTGAAGTTTGTGTATCAAACCAATATGCACCGTTAACTGGCTCGCCTCCTGGCGCAGTTGCACTTGCATTTAATTTTGCTAAATCAATGTCTGCACGTACTACGTATGCTCTATTTGAAATACCCAATGTTGAATATGCAGTTTGCAAACCGTATTCGTTTTGCTCTCCTGCATGAACCATATTTCCGTTTGCATCGCTTATGAACACTGCATCGCCAAATGTTTCGCCTAATTCTCTTTGACTTGTAATCAAGTACGGCTTACCTGCGTTTGCTTTAATTGTTCCTGGTGCGACACCTGTACCAGAACTTTTTGTTTTGTTTTCCTGAGTAGCTACAAAAATCATTGGGACTGTTGAAGCTGCCGCAGGGGTGTAGAATGATTCGTCAATTACATTGACTTCTACGCCTGGTGATACTAATGCCATAATGTTTTCTCCTGTTGGATGTTAGTGTTAGTTCTATACAGTATTTATTACTTTGTGGAAATTTCGGCCACATTATCATACAAAAAAAGGCACCAAAAAGGTGAGATAAATACAATATGAGACCGTTATGCACTTGTGGACAGCGTCCAGCTGCTATAAATTATAAAAAAGGTAATAGAACCTATTATCGTAAATTGTGCGAAACTTGCTTACGCAACGGAGCAGGACACGGTATACCTAAATGGAAACAGCGTGGATACGAAAAGAAAGATGTTTGTGAAAAATGCGGATTTAAATCATCGCATAAAGAACAATTTAATGTCTATCATATAGATGGAGATTTAAATAATTGTCGACCTACAAATTTAAAAACTGTCTGTGCTAATTGTCAACGCATTATGCAAAAACAAGGAGTACGTTGGAGACAAGGTGATTTAACTCCGGACTTTTAGATGTTCTATTAACTGATATGTATTGAACATTAATTGATCCAAGTCCCTATTATTATCAATAGTAAAATCAGCCATCCATTGTTCTAAGCTCATTGAATCTTTTGCTTCGGGCGGCAAATGATCTGATCTATCAACCCAAATTGCATAATCAAAAACATTAGTATTTTTCATAGCAAAGAATTCACGTTTGTTACGCAATCCGCAATATATATCGTGTTCTTTGAATATTTCTCTGCCTAATGTAGCAGCGTCTTTTTCATTATAGTCACAAATAGCATTGTACCATTCTGCACGATGATTGTGTCTGTCTTCATAGCACTCTTCTTCTGAAGTGTAGTTATACTTGTCTTTTAATTGATCGTAGATAAAAAGTTTTGAACAAAATCGACTACTGCTCTCAAAACTATAACCGTAATTTTTTTCTAGTATTTCACAGACTGTGTCTTTGCCATGCCTGCCATGTCCGATAACTAATAGTTTTAGATTGCTCATAAAGTCTCCTAATTTTTATATAGTATACTATATAAACTAAGAGTTGTCAAGCAGTTTAGCCAATTAAAAATCCATAACCTGTGCCGCCTGGAACTGCTAAACTTACCTCTGCTTCTAGTTTATCCATTTCAGCTTGTGCTTCTGCTTTAAGAGAGTCACCGTTAAGTGTTGAACCACCTTGTGGTCCAGCAATAGTAGCAAACTTTGAACGTGCTTCGCCTAGTATATACTTACAACTAGCAAGTGTATAATCTTTAATCCATTGTACTGCTAGATAATCACTAAGTAGTTCTGAATCAGGACGATAGTTATATGCATAAAGTAATATTTCTTCTTCTGCTCTAGGACGTTGTAGTAGAGTTAATTTTTTAGTAGTTGTGTTCCATTTAAATTCTATAAATGATCCAAACATTCTTCCTACTAATTCTTGGTGTTGTGCAAACATATCATATGTTGCTAGTCCACCCATTTTACTACTAGATAAAAGATAAGTGTTTGTATAAGCTAAGTTGAATGGTTCAAATACACTGCCGCCATCGCCGCCACCAGTTCTAGAACCTATGCTTCTACGAAACAATTTACGTACTTCCATTATTTCGTTTGGTAATATGTACTCGTTTTGATCTACTACTGTTGTTAAAAATATATATGATTCTTCAACACTATTATCACTACGCTGCCTAAAACGTGTAAGTGCTTTGGTTAGTGCAGTTTGATAATGTATAGGATCAAGTTCAACATCAACCATACCCCCGCCGAGGAATGTGTTAACATAATCGTATACTTCTTGTTTTTGCGTTGCTAGTGTCATATGAAAGTCTCCATTAGTATTTATCGTTAACATAAATATGTATATGCCAAGACTATCATTATATAAACCAGAACGCGGCAATGACTACTATTTTTTGGACAAACAAATCCAAGAAATGTTCACTGTTGGCGGTACTGAACTAAATGTACACAAATACATAGGTCCAGAAAATCCATCTGATGGTGAAGCAACTGCTGATCAACCCCAGTACGATGCAATAGCAGAAACAAATATACAAGATTTGCTATTTTTAGAAAATAGAGATAGAAAATACGACCCAGATGTGTATAGTATGCGGGGAATTTATAATGTTCAAGATATTGACTTTGATTTAAGTCAATTTGGATTGTTCTTATCTAATGATACATTATTCTTAACAATACACATTAATAGTAGTGTAAAGACACTTGGTAGAAAAATTATGGCAGGTGATGTGATTGAATTACCACATTTAAAAGACGAATATGCCCTTAATGATTATACTTATGCACTTAAAAGATTTTATGTTGTAGAAGATGTAAATCGTGCAGCTGAGGGGTTTAGTCAAACATGGTATCCACATTTATACAGATTAAAACTAAAACAAATAGTAGACTCACAAGAATTTTCTGAAATACTTGATTTACCTGCAGAAGAAGGTAGTGATAATACATTACGTGATTTATTATCAACATACGAAAAAGAAATGCAAATTTCAAATGCTGTGGTTGCACAAGCCGAAGCTGATGCTCCTAAGTCAGGATACGATATAAACCATTATTATACTGTTGCAACTAATGATGACGGAACAGTTGATTTAAAAACAGCAGATGAAACAGATATAGATGCAAGTAATATTACTACAAGTGCAGACGAAGTTACTGACAGACCCGACAGAGAAGGCTATACCGGCTATCTTGTTGGTACTGGTGATAGTGCTCCTAATGGTGCACCATTTGGTTTTGGAATACAGTTTCCGAGAAATAATGTAGATGGAGATTATTTTTTACGCACAGACTTTTTACCAAATAGAATGTTTAGATACGATGGCACACGCTGGGTTAAAGTACAGGATGATATTAGAATGTCATTAAGCAATACACTTGAAAGACAAACATATAAAACTTCGTTTATTAATAATACAAATTCAAGTGACATTGGCGGAGATATTGTTGAAGAAAGACAGAGTCTCTCTAAAGCACTCAAACCAAAAAAACCAACGGCGGATAACTAATGCAACATTTTTACGACGGACAAGTAAGAAGATATATTACACAAATGATGCGTATACTTGCTAATTTTCCTGTACAAGACGGTAAAGGTGTGCAAAAAGATGTTCCAGTAACATATGGCGATCTAACACGCCAAGTGGCAAATATTATTCGAGAGAATAGTGAAAATAAGATACCTAGTGCGCCTCGTATTGCTGTTTATTTGACTGGTCTTGAATTAGATAAAGATAGACTAACCGATGCAACATATACACGTAAAACTAATATTAGAGAACGAGCATATGATGACGAAACAGGTGAGTACTTAAATTATCAAGGAAAAAACTATACTGTAGAAAGACTTATTCCAACTCCTTACATGATGCGTATCAATGCAGACATATGGACTACTAATACTGATATGAAGCTACAGTTATTAGAACAAATATTAGTTTTATTTAATCCAAGTTTAGAAATGCAAACTACAGACAATTTTATTGATTGGACTAGTATTACTGTTGTAAATTTAGAAAACGTTACTTGGTCAAATCGTAGTGTTCCAGTTGGAGTAGATAGTGAGATAGATATTGCTACGCTAACATTTAGTGTGCCTATCTATATTAGTCCTCCAACTAAAGTACGTAAAATGGGTGTTATTACAAATATTATTACAAGTATGTTTGACGAAACTAATGGTACTATTGAAGATGGTGTAACAGTTCCAGAGCTTAACCAATATGACGATTATGCAACATCGGGCACTATAGAAAATGAACATGGTAGAAAAGCTGCTACAATTCTTGCGTCTGAGACTGCAAATGTTAATTATAAAACATACGGAGTATACGTCGATGCAACAGAAGCTCAACTGTATTCTAACGGAATAGTTGGTAATAGAAATTGGAGAGAAATTTTTGAAGCACTTCCAGGATCATATGCAGCAGATGTAAGCAGAATTTATTTTAATAATGTTGATTCAGATGCTACTGTTACTGGTACATTTACGCTAAGTCCGTTTGATGAAGGAAAAATATTGATTAATTGGGATTTAGATAGTTTCCCAACAGATTCAATAATTGACGGACGTACTAGTATAGATTTTATTATTGATCCTACAAAGTTTAATCCAAGTGATATAAAAGCAAGCGGTGTTAGATTATTATTATTAGACGATATAGGTAATGCTAATGCAGTTAATACACCAAGTGCTTGGCAAAATAATGACGGCAGCGGATTAGTTGCTAAAGCAAATGATATAGTAGAATGGAACGGAAGTAAATGGAATGTAGTTTTTGAGGCAGCATCTACTATCGAAACTACATATACAACAAATTTAAATACAAGTGTACAATATAGATTTAAAAACGGCGAATGGCTTAAATCAATCGACGGAGATTATCCAGTTGGCACATGGAGAATAGAACTAGCTGGCTAACTATATGTATGAACCATATGATTACATGTAGTGGAGCGTTGTTCTACACATTAGATACTAATAGATTTCTTTTCTTACATCGTGCTAATGGCAAACGCAATAACATGTGGGGACTCGTTGGCGGCACAAATGAAGGTGTAGAAACACCATGGGAAGGGTTAAAAAGAGAAGTAGAGGAAGAAATTGGATTTCTTCCTGATATAAAAAAGACTCTTCCATTAGAAAGTTTTATATCTAACGACAATAAATTCTTTTTTCATACTTATCTTTGTGTAATACAATCTGAATTTATTCCTATCCTTAATGACGAACACAACGGTTATGCTTGGTGCTCGTTTTCAAAATGGCCAAAGCCTCTTCATTATGGCTTACGTAATACACTTCAAAGCAAAGTTAACTTAACTAAGTTAGAAACAGTATTCAAAACTATAAACCTTCTTGACAAATAATCTAAAAGGTAGTATAATATAAACATGAAAGTATTAGTTCTTGGTGACATAATCATCGACAAATATATCTACGGTACTAGTTCACGCATTAGTCCCGAAGCTCCCGTTCCTGTAATTACATACAAGAGTGAAGTTGAAACACTTGGAGGAGCAGGACTTGTATATGAGAATCTTAAAAGTCTAGGAGTTGATGTTACATTATTTGAAACAAATCAACCACGTAGTATTAAGACACGCATAATATGTGACGGTCATTATATAACCCGTATAGACAACGATAAAAATGCAAATTCAGACGTAGTTTTAGATGAAGTATTATGTAGTGATTTTTCTAAGTATGATTATGTAGTACTAAGTGATTATAACAAGGGTATTCTAAATGAATCTTTAAAGATTATAGAACATATCAATAAATTTGGTTGTAAAATTATTGTAGATCCTAAAGAACATGCCCATCACTATCAAGATGCATGGCTTGTAAAACCCAACTACAAAGAGTTCGGAGACTTTGGATTTACTAACTGGCAAGGTAATATTATTACAACCAATGCAGGCGATAATGTAATTGCTAATATAGATAATGTAGTATATGATATACCAGTTGAGGCTGTAGAAGTAAGTGATGTTACAGGTGCAGGAGATTGTTTCTTAGCCGCATTTGTATACGGACTTACAAAAGAATACACTTATGAAAAATGTTTACAACTAGCAGTAAAAGGTTCTACAGAAGCAATTACGCATGTAGGTACATATACACTTAATGTAAGCGATTTAGAAGAAAATGTAGTATTTACTAATGGTGTCTTTGATATACTGCACACGGGTCATTTTGAGCTGTTAGCAAAGGCAAAAACACTCGGTAATAAACTAATTGTAGGTATTAATTCAGATGCAAGTGTTAAAAGATTAAAAGGCGAAAATAGACCAATTAATAATGTAGCCATACGTACAAAACAATTAGATGCATTACCTTGGGTAGACGAAGTTCACGTTTTTGAACAAGATACTCCTTATGAGTTAATTAAGCATATACAGCCTAACTTAATTGTAAAAGGCGGCGATTATACTGTTGAAACTGTAGTAGGACACGAGATAGCAGATGTGTATATTGTACCTACAGTAAAAGGTTATTCAACAACAAAAATTATAGAGAAAAGCAAATGAAAATATTAGTTACAGGACATAAAGGGTTTATTGGCAGTAATATTGCATTGTACCTTATGAATCAAGGACACGAAGTAGAAGGTTGGGAATGGCAACCTGGTATTATTCCTAGTACAGAAGATTATGATTGGTGCATACATACTGGTGCTATTAGTTCAACTACATACACTGACGTTAATCAAATACTAGAACAAAACTTTGAGTTTACTGTAAGGCTTGCACAAGTATGTGAAAACTTTGGTACTAATTTACAATATGCATCTAGTGCAAGTGTGTACGGACCCACAGAGCATTTTACTGAAGACGGGCCATTGTTGCCACAGTCACCTTACGCATGGTCAAAGTATTTGTTTGATAGATTTTTAGGACAGTTTCAAGACGAGTTTGAAATAATTATTCAAGGATTTAGATATTTTAATGTGTATGGCGAAGGCGAGGATCACAAAGGCGATCAAGCAAGTCCTTATACTAAATTTACAAAGCAAGCTAAAGAAGATGGTGTAATTACACTGTTTGAAGACAGTGACAAATATAAACGGGACTTTGTTTGCGTAGATGATATCTGCAAATTACACGAAAAAATGTTTGATGTAAAGCAATCGGGTATATTTAATGTTGGTACCGGCAAGCCTGCAAGTTTTGAAACCGTGGCACAAACTATAGCTAACAAATATAATGCTGGCATAAATTATATACCGATGCCAGAAAATTTAAAAGGACAATACCAAAGTTATACCTGTGCAGATTTAACTAATTTAAATAGTGTAGTAGATATGCAATGGACAAACATAGAGGATTATATAAATGCAAGAACCAACTAGACTAGAAGGTGTTGTTCAAAAAGGCTGGGGATACGAATTAATTTGGGCTACTAATGAAAAATATTGTGGTAAAATTATGTATTTTACACAAGAAGGTGCTAAATTTAGTATGCATTTTCATCGCGAAAAAGACGAAACTTGGTTTGTAAATAATGGAAAATTTTTAGTTCGTTGGATTGATACTACTAACGCACAGTTGCATCAACAAGAATTAAAAGAAGGAGATGTCTGGCACAATCCTCCATTACAACCTCATCAATTAATTTGTTTACAAGCAAATTCAAGTATTACCGAAGTGTCAACAGCTGATAGTGTAGAAGACAACTATCGTGTTGCGCCGGGTGATAGTCAAGCGCAAACAACAATACAAGCTGAGCAAAGCAATGGTTGATATTTATTGGGGCGAAGATTCTATGTCAACACCTGAATACGTTGCACCTAAATGTGTAATTGGTTTAGATAGAGATGGCGTTATTAATGTTGACCGAGGCGAATACACTTGGAAGATTTCAGACTTTGAGCCTATACAAGGAAGTTTAGAAGCAATTGCTACACTAAGAAGATTAGGGTACGGAATTGCTATTATTACAAATCAAGGCGGAATTGCAAAAAAACTTTATACAGAAAATGATGTTGAATCACTACATTTACACATGTTAGATCTGTTAGGTAAAGCAGGATGCCCGAGTATTGATGCAATTTATTATAGCGAAAGCAGTCATAAAAAAGACTTATATGCAAAACCAAATATTGGTATGTTTAAGCGATGCGAAAAAGAAAATAAACATAAAAATATTAAATTTAATCAAGGTTATTATGTAGGTGATAAAATATCAGACTTAAAAGCTGCAATGAAAATAGGTGCAAAGCCTATTCTTGTACGCACCGGATATGGCAAAGAAACTGAAGAATTAATTAATAAACGATTTACATACAAGTCAATAAAAAAGCGTACCAAAGTTTTTGATACGCTTTTAGACTTTGCAAATTATTTAAAAGATTAAGCCTGCGCTTCGCCCCAGTTAAGAATAATATTTGCATTAATTGCTGCTCCACTAACCTTATACACGTTAATTGCAAGAACATCAGGACCATTAGGGAATGTTCCTCTACCACCTAGCGGCGTGTTTGTAAGTTCTTTCAATTCACTAAAATCAACTGTTGCACGTTCTGCCGGGTTTGCAATAAACGAAAATATTGTTTCTCCAGGTTGCGCAAATGGCGGTTCTATAAACTCAAGTTGTACTGTGCCTGAACCAGCAACTAGTGTTCCACTAAAAGAGTTATTAAACTGTATACTATAATATTCAGTGCCACCAAAGGTTAAGGGTTCAATACTATTCACCTGAGAGTTTGCAGCAAACGATACAGATCCGCCCGAAAGCACATTTGTACCAACTTGTATGTTAGTTGCGTCAACTGATGCTTTTGTAAACAATCCAAAGTTTCTATTTGTTAAGTCACCGTGTCTATTAAATGTAAGGCTACTGCCTGTACTCACGTTTGCTCCTAAACTACCATTTAGTCTTATAAAAACTTCATCAAATCCGCCATAGCTCGACGGTGAACCTATGCTAGTAATTCTTCGTGTGTTGCCACCTGGTATAGATATTGTATCACCTGTCTGAATATTTGAATTTTGTATTCCGGCTGCACCGTTCCATCTTACCCACAAATAATTGTTATTACTTCTACTAAAGTAATTCGATTCTCCATTAGTAGTCATTGCTGCTTGAGCTATTAAGTTTGCAGTTGTAGCAGCAGCACCTGTACTCCAATTAACACTACCTCCAGAAGCAATTTGTGCAAAGCTAGGCTGTCCACCCTGTGCAACTCCACTTAGTCCAGACCATCCAATATCATCAGGATTGAGTGGATAGTTTTGTGGATTAAGAACGCCTTCAACAACAATGCCGCCTTGCCCTGTGTCAGACGTAACTTCAAGACCTTGTAGTAGTAACTGTGCTCTGTTTAGTAGTTCTCTTTCGCCTAGATCTCCAATCAATGCATTTGAAACACTCGGAGCTAGTCTAATTAAGAAAGCAGTTTGTTTAGTAGTACTAATTTCAATTCCTGTTTCAGCATAGTTAAAAATATATCCTCGATCTTCATCAAATCCGCCGTCTGTAATAAACGCACTACCCCAGTGACTAATTAGTGGTGTAATTGTTTGCGATATTAATACAACACCTGTTCTATCATTGTGTGTTGCTGCTGTACCAGCAGTATATTGTCGATTCGCGCCAGCTTGGAAATTTTCAAATGTTGCTCCTCTAGTTAATCCGGTTAATTTATTATTAACTTTGTCATTACCGTTAAAATCAATAATTTCATTATCAATATAAACAGTACCGTAATCAGGGAAGAATGAAGAATCAACTAACATCAGTTCAGTTGCTGACGCAGTTAATTGTTCGGTTAACTTGCCTGGAGGTCCTTCATTAGTAACTTCATAACGCACTGGCAAGTTACCTGAACGCATAAACGCTTCTGTGTTTACGTTTGAGTTACGCATTCTGTGTGCAAACACAAAGTTACCATCTGAGCCACGTAGCATAAAGTCAATAAAACCAGCACCATACCAACTGTATTGAATACCAATCATTTGCATTTTAGCAATGTCGATATCGTAACCACTTGGGCCTGCGCCGTCTAAGCTATCTAAGTTAAAGTCTTTTTGTTTTGTTTTCTTGTCAACAATTAAGTTAGCTTTTGCACCTGCAATATCTATAACTCCTCTCCAATCTGGAGTAACAGTACATTCAGTTTGGCTGTTTACATGGCTAACAACGTGTGTCATACCTTTGATAATAATTCTATCACCTGACTGTAATTGATCTGTAAATCTTGTATTTGATCCTACAATTACATTATTATCTACAGTCATTGTAATTGTACCTGCTAATTGTCTAGTACCTGAACGCTGTACTACACTAATTTGTGTTCCGTCAAACTCCCAAAAAATGCCGTTTTGATCATCAAAAATACCTGAACGCACTGTTGCTCCGTGCCACTTAACAACACTCATTTGCGATCCAAATCCTAGAATTGCTTCTGTTGCTCCGAGTCTACGTTGTGCTCTTATTTTGTATGTACGCTCGTCAAGAACTTCTACAACTTCATAATCAAACTTTGGAGGAACAGCAGTTTCTGGTCCACTGTTATATCCAGGAGTTTCTACTCCTAATATTCTAACAATGCCGCCAACTTGTACTCCGTGATCGTTATCATCTGTGACCACAGTAATAAGTGATCCGACTTCTACACCGTCTGCTGTTAAACTACGTAAATCGTAACTTGGAGCAAAAAGTGCACCAGTTGTATACATAATGCCTTTACCTGATTGGTAACGAATATACTTTTTACTTTGACGTATTGCTTGCGCACCATGCTATGGACCGCCTGTACCTAACTGTACACCACCGTCAAATGGTCTGTGAATAAAAAA
>MDSX01014778.1_pt1 | contig 10709 bp, 10 predicted proteins | sample 811141 | NCBI WGS metagenome assembly MDSX01 (sample SAMN05326642, study PRJNA326480) | marine metagenome | isolation source: seawater | place: Atlantic Ocean: South East | collected 2010
AAAGATCACTTAAAAATGACAGGATGATCGAAGCTTTCAGAATGACCTCTGGAAAAAAATATATAACAAATGGAAATTGTATAATTGGTATGCCTGAGGAAAATAGAAAGTTAGTTTTTGATTCTATAGAATTTACAAGATTGCTTCCAGAGGACGTTGAAAAAACTGGAGCATTTATCTTTGCTCCATATCATGGCACCCCATTAAGAGATTTAGCTGTAAAAAAAGGGTATATAAAGGATCCTGACTCCATATGTGACATTACTAGACCTGAGGACAGCATGTTAGATCAGCCACAATTACCCAAAAATGAACTTATTGGACTAGCTAGAACCTTTGGCCTATACCAAACATTACCAAAATCAAAATGGAAATATATTGAAAAAGCTGAAAGTGACTCTCCAGAATCAGTTAAGTTGAGAGAGCAACTAAGAAAAGATTATCAGTCTCAAGAAGGTAAAACTTTAGCAGTTCCCGACACAATTGACGCATAAATAAATATGTTAAATATTTCTTTTGGGGCAAACTTAAAACTCATTAAATGACTCTGAAACATAATTATAATTATAGAGTACTTATCACTTGGCAAAATATAATCAAAGATCTTTATAAATACAAAAAAATTTTCAAGAATAAAAAAATCAAATTTGATATAATTAAGGCTCAACAAAATATTAAAGAAGAAACTCTTTTGAAAATTATCCACTTATATGACGGCATCTTATGTGGTGATGATGAAATAACAAAAAGGGTAATAGATAATGCAAAAAAATTAAAAGTCATTTCCAAGTGGGGAGTAGGAATGGACTCAATAGATATAGATTATGCCAAAAAAAACAAAATAAAAGTATTTAATTCTCCCAATGCTTTTTCTGAAAGTGTATCAGTTTACGCAATTGGATTAATGATAATTTTATCTAGAAAAATATTAGATTCAAATCAGTCGATGCGCATCGGAAAATGGAAAAAATTTCAAGGAACCCAACTCTCAAATAAAAAGCTAGGTATTATCGGATATGGAAGAATTGGAAAAAATATTGCAAGATTAGCTAAGCAATTTAAACTTGATATTTTTATTAATGATACAAATTACAAACTTAAGAAAAAAATATTTAAGGCAGGTTATAAATTTGTAAGCAAAAAACATATTTATAAATCAACTGATTTTTTATGTTTAGCGGTAAATTTGAATGAAACGAGCCATCATATGATTGGTAGAAAAGAATTTGAACAAATGAAAAGAAACTTAATTTTAATTAATATTTCTAGAGGTCCAGTCATAGATGAATATTATTTAATTAAAGCTTTAAAGAACAAAAAGATTTCTGGTGCTGGTTTAGATGTTTTTGAGAATGAACCCTTAAAAAGGAATAATAAATTAAGAAAAATGGATAATTGCATATTAAGCGCACATAATTCTTTCAACACAATTGAAACATCAAGCCAAACAAATGATACTTCAATAAAAAATCTAATTAAAGGTTTAAAAAAATAAATGTTTAACAGTTATTTGAAAAAAATATCAAGAATTTCAAATTATAGTATAAATAGATCATTATTTTTAAGATTAGATGCAAATGAAAGAACAATTCCGTTTAACAAAAAAGATATATCTGAATTAAAAAACTTCATCAAAAGTGATTTGTTACAATCTTATCCATCCTCAAAAGAAAGGTTGGTAGGATTAATTTCTAAAAGAGAAAGAATTGACAAAAAGTATATTAACTTAATACCAGGAGCTGATCCAGGTATTAAATATATATTTGATATTTTTTTTTCCCAAAGGGGAAATGTATTATCAATATATCCAACATATGGAATGATAGATGTATATTGTAAAACTCATAAATATAAACTTTCAAAAATTTCAGAAAATAATTTTGATAGTTTTTTACTTAAAAATAAAATAAATTCAAAAACTCTTTTTATTTATTTGGCAAATCCCAATAGTCCAAGTGGAAAAATTTTAAATAATAAAATTATTATAGGAATTCTTAAAAAGGCAAAAAAGAAAAAAAAAATAGTTATAGTAGATGAAGCATATATTGATTTCTCAAAAGAAAAATCAATATCTTATCTAATTAAAAGATATGACAATTTAATAGTTTTAAAAACCTTTTCAAAATGTATTGGAATTGCTGGTTTAAGAATAGGATATATGATAGCAAATCCAAAGATTAATAATGCAATAAATGCTATAAGGCCACCCCACGACATATCAATTTTTTCTATAAAGGTTGCAGAATATTTTTTATCAAATAAAAAAATTTGGAAAAATTATTTAAAAAAAATCAATTTAAGCAAAAATTTTGTAAATAAAGAATGTGAAAAAAGAAATATTAAATTTTTGAACACTGAAGCAAATTTCTTTCATATTTTTTTTAATAAAAATAAAATATTTCAAATAGTAAGGTACCTAAGAAATAGAAAACTACTAGTTGCCTCAAAATACCTTGGTAACTATAAGTCATATAATAATTCTCTTAGAATAACATATGGATCTGTTAAACAATTAAAAGTTTTTTTTAAAATGCTTGATAGATATTTTGTAGAACATAAATAGTTCATTTATTCATTTGTTCATTTATTGAACATATTTGACTGTTTTTTTTGTGTTAGAATTTATAGTTGACTTATTATCAATTATCTTTAAACGTAAATGTGTATTTAATAGGAAATCAATGCGAAATTCATTGGCTCTTCCTGGAACCATAAAGTTGGAATGCCGCTGGAGATAGTCTGCTGTTGAATAATGATTAAAAAATTTACTTATATATTTTATAAAATTTTTATATTCTTGGACTGTATATTTTATAAATTTTTAAAAAAAAATATAAGATATATATTTTACGATTTTTTAAGAAACTCATCTTATAAAACAATCAAAATTAATGAAAGAGATATTAAGTTTTTTACGCCATCTACGGTTGTTAAAGAGAGAGTAAAAAAAATTTTTACTAAAGAGCCTGATACTATAGACTGGATAAATAGTCTTCAGAGATTTGATTTAAATAAAGATTCTATTTTGTGGGACATAGGAGCAAATATTGGATTATTTTCAATTTATGCATCCACAAGATATAAAGATTTAAATATTTTCGCTTTTGAACCTTCAATGAATAATCTTTCAATATTATCGAGAAATATAAGTATTAATGATCTAGCAGACAATATTACAATTAATCAATTTCCATTAACAAATAAAACAAACAAATATCTTAAATTAAAAGAGGGCAATTTTATTGAGGGTGGAGCACTAAATACTTTTGGAGAAGAATTTGATTATGAGGGTAAAAATTTTAATGAAAAAAATTCTTATAAAATATTTGGTACAACAATTGACTATCTGATAAATGAAAGAATATTAACTATTCCAGACTTTATAAAAATTGATGTTGATGGGATAGAGCATTTAATCCTTGAGGGGGGCAAAGATTTACTTAAAGAAAAAAAGTTAAAAAGTATACAAATAGAATTAAACGAAAACTTTGAAACTCAAAACAAAAAATCCTTGGAGATTTTATTGGAGTCAGGATTTATTATGAAATCAAAAAACTTGGCAAGCACAAGGCGAAACAAATCTCCCAGATTCTCAAAAATGTTTAATTGCGTGTTTGAGAGAAAATAAAAACCTTTTTTAAACTTATAGTATAAATTTGTTATTTATTTATAAATTTAGTTATTTACTTATCTTTTTTTTAATATTATGTTCATTTATTGAACATTAAATCAATTTTTATTATTATTAAGAAATGAAAAAAGAGAATGAACCTGATCAATTTAACGTTTTGAGAAAGATAAGCTCTAATCCTAAAATTACTCAAAGAAAATTAGCAGGAGAGTTAACATTAAGTCTTGGTAAAATAAATTATTGTTTAAAAGCTTTGAAAAAAAAGGGTTTAATCAAAATTAAAAACTTCAGTAAAAATAAAAATAGATTTAATTTAGAGTCCAAAAGTAATTACTTTTATATTTTAACACCTAAAGGAATAAAAAAAAAAACTGAATTAACACTTAATTTTATGAAAAAAAAAATGGCTGAATACGAAGAACTTAAAAAAGAAATCAAATAATTTTTTTTAAATTTTGAAAAATCGCATATGATTAAAAAAAATATAAAACAATTTAACAAGGTCCTGGTATTTGGAGGATCAGGTTTTTTAGGAAGCCACATATGTGATCAATTAACTGATCAAAATTATGATGTTACTATTTTTGACAAAAACAAATCAAAATATTTAAAAAAAAAACAAAAAATTGTTATCGGAGATATTTCTAATATTAAGCAAGTGAAAAATGCCTCAAAAAATAAAGATTATATTCTTCATTTTGCAGCAGTCTCAGATATTGAAGAGTCTAACTTAGATCCAATCAAAACTATAAAATACAATATTGTGGGCACTGCGAACATTTTAGAAGTAATGAGAAAAAATAAGAAAATTAAAAAAATTATATACGCGAGTAGTATTTATGCAAGAAGTAAAGAGGGGGGTTTTTATAGCACTTCTAAACGATCATCAGAGTCTTTAATTGAAAATTATAATGAAAAATTTAATATTAATTATTCAATTTTACGTTTTGGATCTCTTTATGGTATTAGAGCAAATTTTTTTAATCCTATAAATAATTTTATTAAACAAGCCATAAGATTTAAAAAAATTGAAAGAATAGGAGATGGTTCAGATGTAAGAAATTATATTAATGTAAAAGATGCAGCAAAAATTTGTATTAAAATTTTAGAATTAAATGAAAACAATAAACATTATAACATTTTAGGGAATAAAAGGATGACTGTAAAAAGTTTAATTAAACTAATAGCAAAAAAAACGAATATTAAGAAAATTATTTTTAAAAAAACGAAAAAGAAAGAACTCTTGCATTATAAGGTCAATCCCTTTAGCTATAAAGTTTATGATGGAATTTTTTTTAATAATAAAAACGAAATTAAATTGGATGATGGTATAGAGGAAATGATTAATTTCTTGAAAAAAAAATAATATGATTTGTGCGTTAATGATAGGTAGAGCAGGAAGCAGAGGTTTTCCTAACAAGAATATAAAATATCTATTAAATAGAAGAGTCTGTGAGTACCCATTGATTGCTGCATCAAAATCAAAATATGTTGATAAAATTTTTGTTTCTACTGATTGTCCCACAATAAGAAAAATATCGAAAAAGTATGGGGTAGAATTTATAAAAAGACCCAAAAGATTAGCAAATAGCAATGCTTTAGGTGATCATGTATTTGAACATGGATACAACGAAATTAAAAAAAAATTAAAAAAAAAGATTAAATTTGTAGTTTTATTGTTTGCAAATGCACCAACTATTAATTTTGAGTTGATTGATAGAGGTATAGATATACTAAAAAAAAACAATAAATTCGACTCAGCCGTATCAACCTCTGTATATAATATGTGGAGTCCTTTAAGAGCTAGGAAATTAGGTGCAGATGGTAGTTTAAAGCCTTTTGTTCCATTTAAGGTTTTTGGAAACCCTAAAACGTTGAATTGTGATAGAGACTCACAAGGAGATGTGTATTATGCAGATATGTCAGTATCTGTAGTGAGGCCGTATTGTCTAGAAAATCTATCAAAAGGTCTGTTACCACAAAAATGGATGGGGACCAAAATAGCCCCAATAGAGTCAGAGTCAGGCTTAGATATAGATTTTGAATGGCAACTTCCAACGGTTGAATATTGGTTAAAGAAAAGAGGATTTAAAAACAAATATGTTAAAAGAAAAAAATCTACAAAGTAAGATTTACAAAAAACACAATAGTTTTTATTCATTTAATAAAAATGAAAAGAAAGACAAAAGTGCCATTATAAAGAAAATTTTGGAAGAAAAAAAAAAACTTAACATATATAATTCTCTATCAGTTCCTCATCAAAAACTATTAGAGACTGCAGTAAAAGATCTTTTAAATCCAAACCAAACTGGAGATGATGTTTTCAAACTATCAGAGAATGTAATTGCTGAGATTGAAAACATTGATGACAAAAAAATATTAAATTACATAGTTCATAGATATAGATATGAAATATTTCCAAAAAAAAAAATAATTGATGAATTTCCACCATGTTTACAAATTGAACCTTCCTCAATATGTAATTATAGATGTATTTTTTGTTTTGAGACTGACAAATCATTTACATCAAAAAAAAATGGCTTTATGGGAACGATGAAATTAGATTTGTTCAAAAAAATTATTGATGATGTCGAGGGTAAGATTGAATTTATTTCTCTAGCCTCAAGAGGTGAACCTCTTGTAGCAAAAAATATTAATGAAATGCTTAATTATACTAAAAATAAGTTTCTTAATCTTAAAATAAATACAAATGCGTCTTTATTAGATGAAGAAAAATGTCATTCAATTTTACAAGGCAGCGTTCAAACAATAGTTTTTTCTGCAGATGCTGCAGACAATGATTTATATAAGAAAATAAGAGTTAATGGAGATTTAAATAAAGTTTTAAAAAACATTGAACTATTTCAAAAAATAAGACTTAAACACTATCCAAATCAAAAAATTATATCAAGAGTTTCAGGTGTTAAATTTTCAAAAGAACAAAACTTTGCATCTATGAAAAATTTATGGAGCGAATTGGTAGATCAGGTAGCCTTTGTTGAATATAATCCTTGGGAAAATACTTATTTGAGGCCTTCAAACAATGTTGTTGAACCATGCTCTGACCTATGGAGAAGAATGTTTATTTGGTGGGATGGAAAAGCGAATCCATGTGATACAGATTATAAATCGTATTTATCAGTAGGTAATCATTTAAAGGAAAAAATATCAAACTTATGGAATTCTACCACCTATCAAGAATTACGAAAAAATCATTTAAGTAAAAATAGAAAATCAATAACCCCATGTAACTCGTGTACTTTAATCTAAATAAAATTGATAAAAATTTTTGAAATAAAAATTTAAAAATAAAATTATTTGATAAATGAAAATATTGCATATTGTTGGTGGCTCTCCAAATAATGGTGCATATAAGGGAGCAAAAATTTTACATGACGCATTGTTAGAATTAAATATTGACTCAAAGATTTTAAACGACTCTTATTTAAATAAAGATAAACAAAACATTATTGTTTTAAATAGAAATTTTTTTAATAGAGTTATTAATAAAATTTTTGTTACCTTTGAAAAAATTTTAAAAACAATTTTTCTTCATAGCCCACGCTCAACTTTTTCACTTTGCTTTTTTGGTGAAAATATTACGAAATTAAAAGCATATAATGATGCAGATATCATACATATTCATTGGTTAAGTGAGGGTTTTATTAGTCTTAAATCAATTCCTAAAATTCAAAAACCTATTGTGTGGACTATGAGAGATATGTGGCCTTTTACTGGAGGTTCTCATTATATTATGGACTTTGAAAATTTTGAAAAAAGTTTTCTGTCAAAGATGATTAAAGCATTAAAAAAAAGAATTTTTAAAAACAATATTCAATTTGTAGCAATTAGTGAGTGGTTGAGACTTAAAGCTAGTGAAAATAATGTTCTTGAAGGGCATAAAATTGCGAAGATTTATAACAATATAAATTTAGAAAAATTTGAGTCAATACCAATAGATATTGCAATTTCTAATTTAAATATTAGAACTAAAAAAAAAATTATATTATTTGGAGCAAACAATCCTCAAAGTAATAGAAAGGGTTGGAGTATATTTTTAGAAGCTTTGAAAAAAATTGATAAATCAAAATATTTTTTATTGATTTTTGGAAATTTTTGGTCTCAAAATAAATTAGATGAAACTGGAATAGAATACAAGAGTCTAGGATTCATTGAAGACTACAACAAATTAAAGTATGTATATTCAATTGCGGATGTCTTTGTTTTTGCTTCAATTCAAGAAGCATTTGGAAAAACCTGGGCAGAATCTATGGCTTGTAAAACTCCAGTTGTTTGTTTCAAAAATACTGCTTGTGCGGAAGTTATAGATCATAAGAAAAATGGTTATATAGTTAATGATGTTGACCCAGATCAATTAAAAATAGGAATCGATTGGGTAGTTGATAAAATGAGTAAAGAATATTTACTAGATACTGATTTTAATAATAAAATTCTCAATTTTGATTCAAAGATTATTGCTAAAAAATATATAAATTTATATTCTGAAATTCTAGCAAATAAATTTAAATAATTTTTGAGTAAATATTTTTATATAATTTTCCAACTACTTCCTCTGAAAATTTTTCTTTTAAACTATTCAAATGAAGCATCATCGTTTTTTGATTTAAATTTTTTAAACACCACTCTATACCTATATTGAAATCATTTATGTCATTTTCTTTTGCAATATAGCCATTTTTCTTATGATCTATGATTTCTGATATGCCATTGTTTGAGAAACATACTGATGGCAAACAACAACCAGCAGCCTCCAAGACAGTCTGGCCAAAAGACTCTTGAATACTTGGAGCTAAAAAAATGTCTGAGGCAGAATATAAAATTTTCAAATCAACAGAATTAGGGCTTAACTCATTAAAATGAATTTTATTTATTTTACCAATTTTGTCTAATTTTTTTGAATTTCTTCCAAAAATAATTAATATTTTATTATCTTTTTCTAAATTATTTAAAATATTTTCGAGCAATAAAAAACCTTTTCTCTCTAAGTTTATATTTTCTGAGCCTAACACTACTAATTTTTTATCTAATGGTATGTTTAAAATATTTCTTGAAATAATTTTGTCTAGTGGTTTCCAAAAATTGAAATCTAGAGGAAGAGGAATTTTAAACAATTCTTTGTCCTTTAGTAAAATGCTTTTTTTTAGATTATTTAACTGCCAATCGCTTGTAGCTACTATTTTAAGATTTTTTGGATAATATTTCTTTTTGAGATTCCAGCAATACTTTTCTATATCGTATCCTTTTAAATAATCCGGTTTATTATTTTTTTTATATCCTTCAACGAATCTTAAACTTTTTGTATAATGCTCAGATCCGGTATAAGCCCACATGTCATGTAAAGTCCATATAATAGGCTTATTTATTTTTTTTAGATCTTTGATAGGTACTAAATTTTTACCTATCCAATGAAGATTTACTATATCACAATTAATCTTATTTATTTTTTTAACAAAATTATTTGGAACTAAGTTGTATGAATTAGTGTCATATTTTGTTTTTTTTTCTAGTTTCCCGATTTTTCGATTTAAAGAGGTTAATATTTTCCATTTTAATTCCTCAATAGTGGAATTAGGACCAATGACATCTTGATTATCCAAATCTTTTTCTGCTGTAATTATTTTGCTTTCAATATCAGACTTTTTTTGTGCATTATGAATTCTATTCATAGCAATAGCTGCTCCTCCCTTGCTGTCAGAATAATTAATATGGACTACTTTAATTGACATTATTTTTAAAAAATTTTCTAAATAAAAAAAATGGGAAAAAAATTAAAAATTTAATTTTTTTGTATTTAATTTTATTGTTAATTTCGTTGTATATTTCATTTAAACCTTCATCTTTTTTTGGAAAATTATCTAGCATATGCTTAGCCTCAAAAAATTTATTATTTTTAATTAAGTAGTAAGTTTTAAGTAATGTACTTCTTAAATTTAAACTTTTATTAATAAATATGATATTAGAATATACCTTTGATGGGTTGTTCATATTAAATAATATTTTTTTCTCAAATTTACTAATATTTTTATTATTTATTTTAAAATTATATCCAAAACTCATATCACTAAATTCAAATTTTTTTGAAAAAAATTGAAAAACGTCAGAAATTTTATCAGACTTTTTATAAAAACTAAAAAAACCTGGTTCAATATCTATTACAGATATTTCAGACCTAATTTTATCTTTTAAATTTTTGATTATTTTTAAATCTAATCCTTGCACGTCAATAATTAGCCAATCAATATATCTTATTTTATTTTTTTTTAAAAAGTTGTTTATTGAAATAACCTTACAAATTTTTTTTTTTTTAACTTTAAATCTATGTGAGAAATACCAGTCTTTAAATTTTGTTTCGTCAGGCTTAAGTAAACTAGAGCAGTCAGGGTCTTTTGTTATATAGAATATTGATTTACCATTTTTATAAGAAATAATAGAATCATTATTTATAGTTTTTTTAAATATCTTGTCATTTTTAGAATTTGATTTATTTCCATCAACAGAGACCAATATAGAGTTGTTTGACAAATCTAACCAGTCCTTAAAATTTGATCCAGCAGACCCTATATGCATTAGGACAATAGGTTTTTTTTTAAAAATTTTATGTTCAGAAATTTTTTTGGAAATATTCAATTTAATTTTTTGTAATTTATAAAGTATTGGGTATATATATATATTAAATGTATAAAAACCTTAAATCTATTTTATCTAAGATAAAATCAACCAAAATTTGGTACTATTTTTTATTATTAATTTTTATACCGGTTTATAACTTTTTTTGGGAATTTATATTTAATTTTCAAGGAAAAATTTACTATTATTTGTGGAAAATTAAAAAAAAGGACTCCTTTGATTTAAAGAATAATGACAAGATGATTGTTGAAAATGATCCTGACTTTAAAATAATTGCCAGCGATTTAAGAAATTATCTTGATCAAGATTTTCAAAAAAAGGAAATTGATAATTTTAATCAAAATTTAGATCTTAGTGAAAAAAAAAATAAGTTTGAGGATTACAGAATTGACGTTTTTCAATCTTTACCCACAAAACTAAAACAACAAAT
>MDSX01024305.1_pt1 | contig 10704 bp, 11 predicted proteins | sample 811141 | NCBI WGS metagenome assembly MDSX01 (sample SAMN05326642, study PRJNA326480) | marine metagenome | isolation source: seawater | place: Atlantic Ocean: South East | collected 2010
GAAGCCCAGCCTGGATGTATAATTTTGGTATTATCGCCACTATTTAAAAAAGAAAGATTACCTGAAGTAAAACTTCCTGCAATTCCAAATGCATCGATTGCTTTATTTTTGGAATAACCATTTAAATAGGAATATATTAAAGATGAAGAAAATGGTCCCACTAGTGCAGTTGCATGAAATCCTTTCTTATGAAACATATGTTTTTCAACACTAGCAAGCGTAACGGCAAGCTCTACCCCAATACATATTGATGTTAATAAGTCTTTACCTGAGGTTTTTTTTAAAAAACTAGAATAAATAGCTGCTGGTACTGTAATGCTTCCAGTGTGAATTAATGCACCATAATGAGTATCGTCAAAATCTAACCTGTGAATTAACATACCTAGAAAAAAAGGTAAGAATTCCGTTTCCTTGCTTAATGAATCAATAAACTTTTTATTTAATTTTTCATTCTTATCAACTCTATATGAAGCAACTATGTTACCAACACAATCCATCAGCAAATTTCTAGATGCAGTTACTGATTCCTGATCTAAATTTTCAAATTTTATTGAATAGTAAGAATCAATTAAATCTTTTGAAAGAGACATATTTATTCAACAACTTTATTTTCTAATAAACTATTAATATAATCGTCATCATATTCCAATATTTCTCTTAATACATAATCAGTATGTTCTGCATACAGAGGTGCTCTTGAAATGTCTACTTTATTACTGCCACCAACATTTACAGGGCTAAGTACTTGTTTTACTTGACCTAAAGTCGGGTGTTCATATTCAAATATCATATTTCTCGACTTTGCATGCTCATCATCGAAAACATTTTTCAAATCATTTATTGGACCTGAAGGTATTTGTTTTTCTTTTAGCATCGCAAGCCACTCGTCTGCACGCTTATTGGCAAATATCTCATCAAGTATCTCAATTAATTCCTCTTTATTTTCAAATCTTGATGCAAAGCTCTCAAATTTTTCATCTTTCAGTCTTTCATCTCTTAGAAGATCTCTCAGTCGTTCCCAAAATTTTTCTTTTGCACAACCAACAACAAACCAATTATCAGAGGCTTTAAATAGTTGAAAAGGAACTAATGAAGGATGTGAAGATCTTGAAAACCTTTGTACTTCGTATTCCTTGCTTAACCACCAGGTTGCCGGGTAAGTTAATAGAGACAGCGCTGTGTCATAAAGACTTAAATCGCAATCCATTCCCTTTCCAGTTCTTTGAGCAGAGTGAACGCCTGCAAGAATAGCAATTGACGCTATTAATCCTCCGGAATAATCGACCATTGACAACCCAGATTTTGTAGGTGGTCCGTCAGGTTCTCCTGTAAGATTCATCCAACCTGTAAGTCCCTGCATAATATAGTCATATCCCGGTTCTTTGCTTCTTGGACCTGTCATCCCAAATCCAGTTAAAGAAACACATACAATTTTTTCATTAATATCCTTTAAATCGTCATACGTTATCTTTAACTTTTTAGGAACATCTCCTCTAAAATTTGAGTACATTACATCACATTTTTTAACTAGATCATTAAATACTTTTCTTCCTTCGTCTGAATTTATATCCATAACAATAGATTTTTTACCCCTATTAAATGTTTCATGGAAAAGAGAATCGGTTCCTTCATTGAATGGAGGTACGTATCTTCCAACATCCCCATTAAAATTTGGGTCTTCAATTTTGATAACTTCCGCACCTAGGTCACTTAGGTGTAAAGAGCCGAATGGTCCAGCTCCATACTGTTCTAAAGACAGTATTTTTATATCATCTAATGGTTTCATTAAGCATCCTAAAATTTCTTATATTAAAATAGTATAAATAGATTTATCTAAGGAGTCACATATGGTACAAGAAGTTGATGGTTGGAAAGGGCGTTATTTTGAAGATTTTGAAATTGGGGATCACTATAAACATCCTTTTGGAAGAACTATAACTGAAGCTGACAACACATGGTTTACCCTTTTAACTATGAATACAAATCAAAATCACTTCAACTCAGAGTTTGCAAAGAACTCCCCTTTTGGCAAAGTTTTAGTTAACTCGGGCCTAACAGTCGCTATTGTGCTTGGACAATCAGTTATAGACATAAGCCAAAATGTCTTTGCAAATCTAGGGTGGGATAAAATAACTATGCCTAATCCTGTTTTTGTAGGAGATACAATTTATGCAGAAAGTGTGGTTTTAGAAAAAAGAGAATCTAAAAGTAGACCTTACGGAGGAATAGTTACTGCCAAAACACGTGGAATAAATCAAGATGGAAAAACTGTAATTAAATGGAAAAGAACATTCTTTGTTTATAAAAAAGACGCTCCTCAAGATAAAGATTGGTTTCCTGAAGCAGAAATCAATATAGAGGATTTCGAATTATGAAATTATCTTTTGGTCCGTGGGGTGAAACTTTAGATGAATTTGTCAAAGCTGGATTAATCGCAGAAGATAAGGGTTTTTCAACATTATGGGCAAGTGAACTTCACCGAACTCCTTTTGTTCCACTTTCTGCTTTAGCAACCAAAACTAAAACCATAAAGATAGGGTCTGGTGTAGCCCTTGCGTTTTTAAGATCTCCTCTTACTCTCGCTTTGACTGCCCTTGATCTTGATGAAATTTCAAACAATAGATTTATTTTAGGCCTTGGCTCTGGAGTAAAAAATTTAAACCTTTATTGGCATGATATAGATTTTGGCAAACCAGTAAACCATATTGAAGATGTCGTAAATATTTGTAGAAAAGTAATCTCTGAAAGCCATTTAAATCCTATTTCTTACGAAGGTAAAGAGAAAAAGATTTCACTTTCAGGGTTTGATAGGCCCTTCACTCCAAAAAATACACATATACCAATATATTTAGGAACAGTTGGGCCGTTAATGACTAAGAAATGTGGAGAGATTGCTGAAGGATGGATTTCGCATGAATTATGCTCACCAATGTATTTAGAAAATAATATAATTCCAAAACTAAAAGAAGGATCAACAACTAACAAGATTCCTAAAATCGTTGTTTCAGGATTAACAGTTGTTGACGATGATGAAAAAAATGCCAAGAGAATAGCAGCAGGTACTGTTGCCTTTTATGCATCAGTCAAAACATACGATGAATTCTTTACAAGTCATGGGTTTGGTGCTGAAGCAGAAATAATCAGAAAGTTATTTAGAGAAAGAAAAATTGGTGAGATGATTGAAAGTGTTCCTGATGAAATGGTTGATACATTTGCAATAGCTGGGGATAAAGAATTCGTAAAAGAAGCAATTGATAGATACAGAGGCCTTGCCGATGAAATTAAGCTAACACCTCCAACACACTACGTAACAGAAGAACAAACAAGGTTTGCACAAGAATCAATCCTTGAACTAGTGAAAGATGGTGAAGCAAATTAAAACACATGAACTGATAATTAATAAGTCGTTTGCAGAAATTTTACTAAATAGACCTGATGAACTTAACTCAATTAATGAAGACTTTCTTGAAGAAATGCCTGAGACTTTAAAAAGCCTCGAAGATGATCCCAGCATTAGAGCTGTATTAATTAAATCAACAGGAAGAGCTTTTTGCGTTGGTCTAGATATAAATCTATTAAAAAAAGCATTTTCAGATGATGATTATTTTTCTTCAGTATTGAAAAGGTTGAGAAATATATTCCTCCAAATAGAGTCTCTTTCTGCACCCGTCGTAGCAGTTGTGAATGGGGTAGCTAGAGCTGGTGGTTTTGAATTGATGTTAAGTGCTGACATAATTTTAGCTTCCGATACATCAAAAATTGGTGATGTGCACACAAACTTTTCAGTACCTCCGGGAGGAGGTTCAACATCTAGACTTCCAAAGATTGTTGGTCCAAAAATTGCAAAAGAATTAATTATGAGTGCAAAGTGGTTATCTATTGATGAATTAAAACAGATTGGATTAGTTAATAAAGTTGTTCCACAAACTGAACTAGAAAAAGAAGTTGACCTATTGGTAGATAGTTTAATCGACAAACCAAGATCAATTCATAAGACGGTTAAAGAAATGGTAAATACATCTTTGAATTTAGATATACAAAAAGGTACTGAAAATGAAATTAAAATTTTTAAAGAATATGTTTTTGGAGGACACGATGCAAAAGAAGGGTTTTGGTCTTATATAGAAAATCGTGATCCTGATTGGAAAATTTAAAACTTATTAATTTTTAAAAAATATCTACCATTGTCCAGACTATCTAAACTATTCCCTTGGACAAAATTGTAGTTATCTATATTAACTCCTATAAATTTTTCATTTGTATCAAATGTTGTGTTGTCTCTACCTAAAAATATAGAATGAAATTCATCGTTTTGTAATAAATTGATGAACGACGCGTTTATATTATTACTTTCTTTACTTATTAAATTGTTATCTGGATTTACATTAGGTCCTTGAAACCAAGAGGGTTTGTGACTCCACCAAACTATTGCAAAACAACCTTCAGGACAGGCCGTATCTGATCTTGTAAAATTTGGTGGAAAAAGAACATAGTCATTTTCTTTGAAAGTATGTCCACTAATTTCCAAAGAACCACTAATAATAAACAGCTCTTCGTAGGCTGGGTAGTGGCCAGTTGTTTCTCTGGAAAAACCTTTGGGAAACTCAACTAACATTAATCTACTTCGCTCAATTGTGTCATTTACAAATAATGTCGAAAGCTTGGTACCAGGTGAGCTGTCTGGCATTGGAGCATCTTTCCATTTAATATTTTCTTTCATGATTGTTGACTATAACGTAAGAACTTAACTTTACAAAACAATAATAATTCCTTGTCTTGATTCAAAACTTTCCAATCAAAATAATAAAACTTTTCTGTGCTTTTTAACAGCTCTGCATCTAAATAAACTTTGTCATTTATAAACGCTGGTTTTAAAAATTTAACATTCTTAATTTCAATTAATGCGTAAATATCTTTGAACAATTTGTCGTGACTTTCTGCAAGCCCACCAGCTATGAACAATAGATATTGCCCCGGAAAAGGCTGTTTTTTATATTTTTTTGAAAAATGCGAATTTTTAAAATCAGAAAAAATTTCATGAGTATATTCTGCCAAATCAGTAACAGCTAGAAAATGATCATTTGTTAATTCTATTTTTTTTGTTGTATATTTCATAAGACTTTTAATTCCCTAGGAAATCAATAACACTTTCCCAACCCTTAGATGTACCTTTATAAAATTCTGTATATTGACAATTTCTACAGGTAATTGCTAGAAATTTACGATTTTGAATATTCATAAAACGTGACCAAGTTTTTCCAGTCATAGTGACAGTATCTTCTGAAAAGGTAGTTGATTCACATTTTGGACATACCCATGCTTTTTTTTGTGCTGGGTATCTTTCTTCTTCCATAGTTTTAAGAATAATAGATAAATCTTATATTTCTTTTAAATGGACTGGTAAATAATACAAAGGTAAAATTTAGTATGTCTAAATTTTTTAGAATTTTACTCCTCTCAACTATGTTGTTCCTTTTTGCTTGTGGCTCAGAAGAAGCTACTAATCTTGAACCTCAAATTGTAAAAGTTGTAGATGATGAGTTTTCGCCAAGAGTTTTACGTGTTGAGCCAGGCACAACAGTGGTCTGGGAATCAGGAGGGGCCAATAATCATAATGTTATTGCTAGTGACGGCTCCTGGCAGGCTATATCATCAGATTATTTTGAATATGGAATCATAACTAAAGGAGATCAATATGAACATACCTTTAATGAACCCGGGATATATGAATACTACTGCCCATACCATGGAACAAATAATAAAGGGATGGTTGGAACAATTGTTGTAGGTGACGTAGATTATACAGAAACAGTTGAAGCTGTCTCTGTAACTTTAACTGACAATGTGCTAAAAGTTGGAAAAAACGAACAGTATAAAACTATACAGGATGCAGTCGATAGCGCGAACACTGGTGATTTAGTTCTAATAAGTCCTGGGGTGTATAACGAAAGTGTCACCGTAACTACTTCTTATTTAACTCTTAGAGGTACTGATAGAAGTAATGTGATAATTGATGGAGAATTTATGAGGGAGAATGGCATTCAAATCTACGAAACAGATGGAGTAACGGTCGAGAATCTCTCCGTCAGAAATTTTTCTCTTAACGGTGTTTACTGGAATACTTCAAATGGTTTTAAAGGTTCTTACCTCACTGTTTATAACAATGGTGATTATGGAGTTTATGCATTCAATTCAACAGATGGCGTGTTTGATAACGTTTATGCTTCTGGTCATCCTGATAGCGGAATATATATCGGACAGTGTTATCCGTGCAATACATTAATTTTTGACAATGTAGTCGAGGGAAATGCTTTAGGTTACTCAGGAACCAATGCAGGAGGTCACTTGTATCTTTATAACAATATATGGAGGGACAATATGTCGGGGATAGTACCAAACACCCTTGATTCTGAGCTAAATCCTCCAGGGCGAGAAACTACAATTGTTGGAAATTTAGTCATTGATAATAATAACTATGAAGCTCCAACAAACAGATTTGGTGTTGTTGCAAAAGGAATGGGAATAGTTGTACCTGGAAGAGTAGGTGACGTAATAGAAAAGAATTTGGTTGTTAACCATGACAGGTATGGCATTGTTGCTAGTCCTATGTTGGATGCTAATTTATATTTTTCACAACATGTGAGCGTAAGGGACAACGTTGTTTTAGATTCTGGATATACCGACTTAGCTCTTGCTGGTCCATGGGGGCCTGGAAATTGTTTTGAAAACAATGTTTACCAAACAAGTACGCCGCCACTTTTAGAGCAACTCCATAATTGCTCATCAATAAACTCTTCAAACTTGATTGCAAGATTTCCCTTGCAAGGTGACCCCTCGGGTTTAATGATGCTTGCTGGGTTTTTTGCTGACGCTCAAACAACAGAGCTTGATAAAAATAGATATAAAGAGTACCCGTGGCCAAAAGAACAAGAAAACATGCAGTTTATGGACATTAATAAACCCTCACCAGCAATAAATTTATTCTATGTGCCTGATTTAGACTCTATTCAGGTGCCAACAAACTTACTTAATGAGGACTTAGAAAATTACTACAATTCTGAAAAGGAGATAATTATGAGCGGAGTACCTATTTCTAGCCCTACAATGTGGCAGTTATTGTTTCAACTTTACGGTTATTTGATGCCGTTTGTGTTGTATGCTGCTTGGGCTGCTTTAGCAATAAAAGATATTGACTCTAACGAAAGAGTCAGCGGGAGTATGAAGTATATATGGTTAGGTATTGTATACCTAGTTCCATTTTTTGGTGTATTGGTTTACCATTTAGTTGGGCCAAGTGCAATTTCCCGTAGTATGAAACTTGCGGCTATAGTTGGCGGTTTATTTAGCTATATTGCAATATTGGTTGCCGGTGCTGTCATTAGCGGTCTTGTTTAATTAAGTTTTATACTTCAATTTATGTCTTTTAAGAATATTTTATGCTTTGGTACTTTAAATCCTGATTTGATTTACTTTATAGAAAGCTTACCTAGCAAGGGTGACGACATAAGGAGTTCAAGATCAAATATAAGAGCAGGGGGGACAGCAATAAATTGTTCAGAATTGATTGCTCTTTGGGATAAATCAGTCCATGTAAGAGGAAACAGTATTGGTGATGATCCTTTGGGAAGGTATTTAATTAATCATTTAAAAGAAAATGAGATTGAATATAGTGATTTAATAATTAATGACATTATAACCCCAACATGTTCAATCTTTGTAGACTCTTCTGGAGAAAGAACAATTGTTTCTTCTGGCTATGAAGGTCTTCAGTGGAATAATTTTGATAATTTGAAGGCTTTTGATTCGTTAATCTTAGATAGGTATTCAATTCAGTTTGTTAAAGAAGAGCTTCAAAACCTAAGTAATAATAATTTATTTATTAGTCAAGCAGGTTACGAACATGAAATAAATTACAAACTAGATTTTCTAATTGTTAGTAAAGATGAAATTACCGTTCAAGAAGCAAACGGCCTCATTGACTCAAAAACAGTAAAATATATACTGTTAACTTCATCAAGCTTACCTGCTAGATTAATAAGTCAAGAAGGAGTAATTGAGATAGTACCTCCCGATTTCAAAACTATAAATTCGAATGGAGCAGGAGACGCGACAGCAGCTTATATAGCTGCATTTGGTGTTGATGACTTGATTACAAATATTAAAAGCGCGTGTGCAGCAGGTGCAATAGTGGCAGGTACAGATGACTTACCTACGTTAGAAAAGATTGATGAAGTATCTAAGCTTGTAGATGTAAACCTTCGATAGCAATTTATACTTTTTTAAAATACCTACTAATATAAGTATTTATGGCAGTACCTTATAAAGCACCGGTCAAAGATATTGTCTTTGGTTATGAAGTAGTTGATTCCTATAACGTGTTAAATAAAATTTCAGCATTTAGTGATTTTTCTGAAGATATTGTCACACCAACAATGGAAGAATGTGCTAAATTCTCAGAGGAAGTTCTTGCACCAATTAATGCAATTGGCGATCAACAGGGAGCAAAAATTCAAGATGGCGTTGTTTCCATGCCTGAAGAATTTGTAGATGCTTACAAAAAATTTGCTGAATCGGGATGGGCCTCTATTTCTCTTCCTTCAGATATTGGTGGGGGTGGAATGCCAATTACTTTGTCTGGGGGTACATTAGAAATTCTTAGTACGGCAAATCTAGCTTTTGGTCTTGCTCCCGGCCTCAGTGCTGGTGCAATATCAGCTATAAATTTTCATGGAAGTCAAGAACAAAAAGATAAGTTCCTTCCAAAACTTGTTTCAGGTGAATGGACAGGGACAATGAATTTAAGCGAACCCCAATCAGGTTCGGATCTTGGAACTATAACTACAAAAGCAGAACCTCAAGAAGATGGCACATATAAAATTACTGGCACAAAAGTTTGGATTACATTTGGTGATCACAATATGACTGAAAATATAATCCATCTTGTTTTGGCAAAAATTCCTGGTTCACCAGAGGGTACTAAAGGAATATCTATGTTTATTGTTCCTAAACATATAGTCAATGATGATGGGTCTCTTGGTAGTAGTAATAATGTGAAATGTATTTCTATTGAAGAAAAATTAGGAATACATGCAAGCCCTACTTGCGTTATGGAATATGATGGCTCAATTGGATATTTAGTTGGTGAAGAAAATCGTGGTCTAAATTATATGTTTACCATGATGAATGAAGCACGTGTATGGGTAGGAGGACAAGGCTTAGCTTGTGCCTCAGGTTCATTACAAGGTGCAGCTCAATATGCAAGAGACAGAGTGCAAGGTAGGCCTGTTGGAATGTCTAAGGAAGATGCTAAAAATTCTACCATTATAGAACATGCAGATGTCAGAAGAATGCTTATGACGATCAAAGCATATGTTGATGCAATGAGATATCTGATGTACGACAATCAATTAATGCTTGATGTTGAATACTTTGGAGAAGATGAAGAAATGAAATCTTTTGGCGAAGAAAGATGTGGAATTTTGACGCCTATCACAAAAGCTTGGATATCTGATCTTGGGGTTGAGTTATCTTCTATAGCTATTCAGGTATATGGAGGAATGGGTTATGTAGAAGAAACAGGAGTAGCACAGTATTTAAGAGATGCAAGAATTGCTCCGATTTACGAAGGAACTAACGGCATTCAAGCACTCGACCTCATGTTTAGAAAACTTCCTTTGGACAACGGCCAAGCTATGCAAAGGCTTCTCTCTGATGTAAATGAAGTTATTGAAGAAATGAAAAAAGATGACGAAGAAATAGTTTCAATGGCAGAAAAACTTGAAAAAGAGGTAAATACTCTCTCTGAAATAACTTTATGGCTAGGCTCCAAGATGCTTGAAGGAGAGCTGGTTGATGCAAGCGCAGGTGCTACACCATACTTAAAAATGTTTGGGCAAGTCTTAGGTGGCTACTATATGGGAAAAGCCGCAATGCTTGCTAACAAAAAATTAAAAGACACTGGTGATGAGTTCTATAAAGATAAAATTACATTATCAAAATTTTATATTGAACAATTATTGCCATTAGCTTCTGGATATGCTTCATCTATAACAGCAGGAAAAGATGACTTATATGCCATGAAGGCAGAAAACTTCTAATTGCTTGATCTACTAAAGGAAAAAAATAACGTAATTGCCTTAATCGGTGCTAGTAACGATCCAAGTAAGTACGGTAACAAAATTTTAATAGACCTTATTTCAAAAGGCCATAATGTCGTTCCCATAAACCCTAAAGAAGAAGAGGTGGCTGGATTAAAATCATATCCAAATGTTTTTGGACTAGCTGAAAAACCTTCGATTATTAACTTTGTAGTACCACCTGTTGTTGGTTTAGAAATAACTAAAGAGATGGTTGAGAAAAATTACGATAATTTTTGGTACCAACCTGGTGCAGAAAGTCTAGAAATTACTAAATTTCTTGATACTAAAGAGAAAAACTTTATAGATGATAAATGTATTATGGTTGTCACAAGATTAGTAGATAATTACTAGTCCTCGAGTTCTTTATTAACACTATCTAGTTCTTCAAAAGATTTTTCAAGTTTATTTACTCTAGTTGTTTTCAATGTATCAAAAGATTTTACAGTTTGATCCAGCCTCTTTGTTACATCGTCGAAAGACTCAATAAACTTCCGGATCTCAATTTTTACTTTTTCATGTGTGGCTAAGATATTTTTTGTATCAGTTTGTAAACTAAATAATTTCA
>MDSX01104812.1_pt1 | contig 10700 bp, 14 predicted proteins | sample 811141 | NCBI WGS metagenome assembly MDSX01 (sample SAMN05326642, study PRJNA326480) | marine metagenome | isolation source: seawater | place: Atlantic Ocean: South East | collected 2010
ATATGTGCATTGCTATGCATTTATATCATATATTTATATCAAAAAATATGAGTTTATATGATTGGTTACACCATATAGTATTTGTAGGATTGGGAGTATTACCCGGAATGTTATATATAAATTCAAATCAATTATATTTACATAAAATAGCTTGTAGTGGTATACCCGGTATAATTGAATATGGAAGTTTAACTTTATATAAAAATAATAAACTAACAAAAATTAATCAAAAATTTATTAATACAATTTTATATGTTTATTTTAGATTACCACTTTGTATTTTAGGCGTATCAATGAATTATTTAGCATATAAAGGTGAATTGATAAAAGATCCATTATGGATAACCTTATATGTAAATTTTTTATTGTATTTAAATGGAGTAGTTTTTACATATTTAACTTTTGAAAGTTATTGTAGAACAAAATATTTGGAAATTAAATAATATTTGGATTATAGTATATGTTTTTATTTAAATCTATTATTTATTTGCTTCTTAGTTTGAATCATATTAATACTTGTGTAGGATTTAATATGGCACTTAATAGAAGATCTTTAATAAGAACCAGTTTATATACATCAAGTAATTTAATAAATGTAAAAAATGATTCTAATAATTCTAATGATTCTAATGATTCCAATGGTCCAAAAATAGCTAGAACAAAAGATAGTATTTATTTAACTGGACCATTAACCGAAGATTCCTGTTGGGGAATAACTGAAGCATTAATAAATTATAAAAGTCAATTATTACATTCAGATAATAAATTTAATAATATTAATTTATATATCCAAAGTCCTGGAGGTTCATTATTACCAACTTTAGCAGTAGTAGATGAGATAAAAACATTAGATATTCCCGTACATACATATATTAGAGGTTATGCCGCATCAGCAGCAACATTATTATCAGTTGTAGGAAAAAAAAGATATATGTATACTCATTCAATTATGATGATACACGGTATAAAATTGAATTCACATCGTAGCGAATCATTATTAGATGTAAAAGATTTAAATTCTAATGTTGATTTATTTATGGAAATAATTAAAAATATTTATTTAGAAAATACTAAAATATCAGAAGAACAATTAGAGAAATTTTTTTATAGAGATAAATGGATATCTGCAAATGAAGCATTAAGTTATGGTTTAATAGATGAAATAATTTAATATAAATCATAAAGGACAATTTAACTGCGGGGAAATCATAAAGGACAATTTAACAATTTCTTTTGAGTAATTATAATGTCTAAAAACTGTTCATCGGTTAATACTACTTTTATTATTGATTCCAAAAAATCTTTACATTTTTCCATTCCTTTCATATGATTTAGCAACCTTTTTTGAGTATGTAAAATAATTATAAACTCATCATCACTTAATTTTCCCATTATTGTTTCCAAATATTCTTTACATTTTTCCTTCTCTTTCATAAAGACCTTAATTTTTTCATTATCTTGTCTATCTTCCATTATATTTTTTATAAAAATATAAAATAATTTCATTCAATTTTTTTAAAATATTTTTAATATAAATAACTTATTGTAAATAATGGATAACGATTCTGATAGATTTAAACATATATTTAGTGAATTTAAGAATCTTTATACTACTATATTTTATAGAAATAATTTGGAAATACTTTATGAATTATCACCATTTAATAGTATATTAATTGAAATAAATAATTGTAATAAAGTAATAGATGAAATAAGAAATTATTTATGTCATATTTCACCTGTTTATAGACTAAGATATTTAGATTTTGAACCAGATTCAATTTATATGATATTTTAAATTATAAACTTTTGGGTGATTGGTTCTTTAGGAAATATTTTTATATTTAATTAATTATATATTATTGATTTAATAGTTTTATTTAGAATATTATATTTTTGAAAAACAATAATCTTAAATTCATTAATAAATGTAAAAAATAATAGCAATTTTGTTAAAAATATTATATTATTTTATATATATATAATGTCACTTGAAGAACCCCAAGAACTCCAAAAATCAGAACCCAACCAAGAACCCGACCAAGAATCCCCCCCTGACGTCGCAGCCTTACAAGGTGGTGGTAGAAAATCGCGTCGCCGTCGTCAATCAAAGAAAAAACAGAATGGTAAAAAAAGAGGAAAAAGAACTACTAGAAGAAGAAGAAAACAAAGAGGAGGAGAAGCTGAGATTGAAGCAGCACCTCTAGAAGGTGGTAAAAAAAGAAAAGGTTCCAAAAAAAAAGGAAAAGCAGGAAAATGGATTCAGCACGTTAAATCGTTTGCCAAATCTCATAAAATGAAATTCCCCGATGCGTTAAAAGATCCAAGATGCAGAAAAACATACAAAAAAATGTAAATAATATTATATTTTAAATATAAAAAAATATAATATTTGTTTAAGTGTTGATTGAATGCTTTAGTTAGTCATAAAATTAAATACTTTTTCCATAAGTGTATCATAATATTTATTATCAATAAATATACTGGTATTAGTTTCTTCATTTCCATTAATAATTAATACTACACCTTTTTCAATTTGATCTGGCGTATAAAGCCAAGTATCGTGATAATAATGGCAATTTTCAAGATAAGATAAAGGTATAGTTTCTCCTACTCTAGAACGTTTTAAGACCCTTTTTTCACTTACTTGAGGAGTTGTTCTAATATAAACAATTTTCATTTTTTGAATACAACTAGAGAATTCATCAAACCATTTATTATAAATTTGATATTCAATTTCATTGATAGTATTTTCTTTATATAGCATTTTAGCAAAGACATTTCGGTCAGTAAATATAGACCTTTCGGTTATTATAATATCATAATTTTTAGATAGAGCATCTTTTAGTAATTTAAGACGGCTAATATATGCCATCATTTGAAATGCAAAACCATATTTTTCTTTATTCTTATAAAATTTTTCAATTATATTTTCTCCATCATTTTTATCAATAATAGATTCCCAAATAGAAACAGGTTCTTCAAGAAAACATATATTATAATAATAACTTTTATCAATACAAAATTTATTAAAATTTTTTTGAAAATATTTTATAACAGATGATTTACCAGAACCGATATTTCCATCAAATGAGATAATAATTGGTTGTTTAATTTCACTCATTTTAATATAAATATAAAACATAATTAAAAATCAATTTTAAAATAAAAAAAATATTAATTAAATTAATTTAAAATGTATATATTACTAATATTTAATGTATATATTAACAAATCATTTAACACATTATAATTTATTATTATTATTAATAAATAGTTATTATATTAATTTATATAATTTATATGCCATTAATACATGTTTATCTTGGATTATATTAATAACATTTAATTCAACTATATTAATAGATAAAACAAGTTTTAAAAGATTAAGAAAAAAATTTAATTATACATATGTAGAATTTCATATTGGTAATTTTATATTACATACATTACCTTGTATATATACATATAAATATCCGCCTATATTATTAGAATATAAACATACTATAGCAGCATTACTAATTGAATTTCTATGGTGTTATATTTCATCTAATAGAACTATGGATTTAACATATCAATATGTTAAATTATATAATAAAAAATATTGGAATATATTATATTTTATTTCAATAACATCTGGATTATCTATTCCAATTATTTATAATAATTATATTTTTTTAAATTGATTTAAAGATTTTATAATTATATATATTATATAGCGGGGTGGCGCAGTGGATAGCGTGCTGGGCTCATAACCCAGAGGTCGGAGGTTCAACCCCTCTCCCCGCTATTATTTTTAAGTGCTGATGCCCGAGCGGTCAAAGGGGTACGACTCAAGTTCGTATGGCTACGGCCTCGTGGGTTCAAATCCCACTCAGCACAAATCTAAATTTTATTTATTTAGATTTGTGTTTTCTTGATACAGTAAACGCTCTTCTTTTTTTTTGTCCTTTATTTGATAGAGTAAATTTTCTGTTTTTTCTTTGTTCTTTATTTGATACAGTAAATTTTCTGTTTTTTCTTTGTTCTTTATTTGAATTATTTTTTTTAGTAGTAGAATTGTCTTCTCCATTGCTAATTATGTTATTTATTATCCATTTTCTATTTTTCCCTTCTACTACCCTTGGTGATTTTAAATTCTTTTTTTTTGGCGCCATTTTACGAAATTCTTCTAATAGTTCGAGTAATTTGTCGTCTGTGTAAGGTGATAAATTTTTTTCTCTATTATGTTGGCTTCTCAAACCTTCGGGTGATGCTAGTCCTATATTAAGATATTTATTATAAGTTCCTACTCTATCTCTTCTTCCTAATCTATTCATTAATATAAACGAAGAAAATATTATAAATATATTTAATTATAATATTATCTAAATATTTTGATTAAAATTTTGCGCCTTTAGAGAGATTATCTTTAGCCCATAATGGTTGTAAATTTGTATAATGGAAGCATTTGCGTTGTTCGTCTTCAATTAGGAGATTGAATTTGGCACAAGCGTGGATATGGTCTATATGCCATTCTCCGTGATTTTCCCAAGTCATTCCATCTGTAAATTTGGCAGCTAAATATTCCATAAGAAATGAAGTAGAACAACCAATTAAATCTAAAGTTTTTGTGGATTTTATAGCACTTTTACGTTTTAACGCACTATTTAATCTACTTCTTAATGTTTTTAGTAATTTAAATTCAGGGTCAGATTTTTTCCTTTCATTTTCATAAATACAATGTTTTTTATTTAAAATTTCTCTATTTTCTTTTCTCCAATTAGTCAAACAGTATTTACATTCATTTCTTAATTTATCCCAGTGACTTTCTGCCTTATTATAATCAATTAATGGTTTCCATTCTTTACAAGTGCTACAACATTTACCCATAACATTTTCTCTCGCTTCGTGTTTAATTCTATGCGGTGCTGGTTGCCCTTTTTGTTTATGTTGAAAATTGTTCTCTTCTTTAATTTCTTCCCAAGTTTTTACTTCAATTTTTTGAAATTCTTTTTCTATAATTTTAAATTCATAACCACCTGTTATATTTAGAACACCTTTTATAACTTGACTAATATTAGACTTTTGTAATTTTAATTTTTCAGCAGCATCAGCTTGACTTTTATATTCAATCCATTCTTCTTCTCCTTTTTTTCTTCCACAAATAATTTTATATGTTTCTTTTTTGTTTTGTCTATTATCACTAGCCATTTTATTATTTAGTTTAACTCTCTCTTTATTTTCATCTTTCCATTTTTTACTAGCATCTCTACATTCTTTACAATTTTTAAGTGTTTTATTGCCTTTAATGAAATACTCTAATTCTTTTAGCTTACCACAACACGAGCACTTATTCATTATATTATAACTATTTATGTCTTTAAGTATTTATAATATAATATTTAGAAGGTATCCCGTTTTCAAAATTTTTTAATTAAATAATTTATTATTTTTTTTGTTTTTAGTGAATGGAGTATTCTCCACCACGAAGGCGTAAAACCCAGAACGCCCCCCATAGGTTTCCCTACAGGCCAGACTGTATCTTAAACCAGTCACAGTGATTGACAAAATCACTACCAGTCCATACCCGTTCAGTCGTTGAAGCCCCACCATATTCTTGTCATTAACGAACTTAGGCGGTTAACTGCGGATTGCCCATTGTAGCATCTTTATCCTTATTACCATTGGGAAGTGGAATTACCACTGTTCCTTTTATCCGTTTCCAGATAAAAGTGGTAGATAAAGCTTTAGGGTGTTCCCGCTTCAAGGTATGTCGCAGATAAAAAAATTAATAAACTTTTATTAAATTAATTTTTAAATCCACTTGCCTATCCATTGCCTGATAGACACACCCCGTTTTCAAAGGTGCAGTGTACTTTCTTTTTGGATATTATAGTCACTTAATGTGCGACCATCTTCGAGCTGTTTCACTCAATACCTCTAGTTTCCTAGAGGGTTAGACTATACCTTAAGAGGATTACTCCCCCCAGACCTGTCTAGTCGTTGAACCTTCACCATATACAATTACTTATTATTATATTTATTACTTTTTGATAAATTATCAGATGCCCAAAGTGGTTGTAAATTTTTATAATTAAAAGCATTTTTAATATCTTCTGGATCTGTTAAATTATATTTAGATATTGGTTTAATATGATCAATATGCCATGTTTTCAGACCATAATTATTCCAGGTCATCCCATCTAAAAATTGTTTTTCAATATATGCTTTTAATTCCAATGGTGTACAACCAATTAACTCAACTCTTGAATTAATATACGCAGTTCCTTTTAATGTAGATTGTATAATTTTTGCAATTCTTCTTCTTTGAATAGAAATTATTCTAAAAGAGGGATCTGTTTTATATTTTTTATTATTATATTGAATACATTGTTTAATTATAATTTCTTTTTTTTCATTATATCTTTTATCACTTACCTCTTTTCTTCTACCCGAAGACTTATATTTTTCATTATAAATTATATCTTTTTCTTTATATTTTGGATCAGTTTCTCTTTTATTTTTTTTATATGCAACCATACAAGTTCTACACATTCTACATAATTTATCCCAAGAACTACTTTGTTTTGTAAAATCAGTTAATATTTTCCAATCATCACAAGTTGGACAATGTTTTTTTTCTATATTATAAAAAATTTTATGTTCTTTTTTTGGGGGCATCTATTTAAATATATATTAATATTATTTAAGTAATTTTAATAATTGTACTTAGGTACTTGGCTGCTGATTACCCATTTCAAACATAGTATTATTATTGTTATCATCTAATAGATTTTCACCATACCCAAGTTAACTCTTGGCCACATAAACCTTTCGGATTATGTTTGGTACTATTAGCTTTAGGGCGTTCCAGCAATTTAGGTCTGTCGCAGATTTAAATTAAATCTACTAGCAGCTGTCATATGCTTCCAATGAAACATGTAGGCGACTAACCCGATTTTCCTATAGATACCTACATACTATAGGGGGACTACTTTTCTAGGCAAACAGTTCACCTGCGAATATTCGTTTCGCACCTTATAGTTTCCTATAAGGACAGACTGTATCTTAAGCCTACTCAAGTTGGTTAAACTATCATTGTAAGCCGACAACCGTGCGGTCGTTGAGGGAGTATCATATTCTAACCATAACGAACTTAGATACTTTACCCGCGGATTGCCCAATTCCAAACGTTATTACCATGAGCGAAGTCATTACCTTGCCTATTAATATAAGTTTCCAAATATTAAGTGGTAGTTTGGACTCTAAGGGGATTCCCGACATTATAAGCTGTCTCGCATTTACTTTTACTTATTATGTAAACACTAGCCACTGACAATAAAATAGGTGTCTAACTGTTTATCCATAAGCAGAGCCTATTACTTATGGCTGGTGACTTTTCAGACCCATATTAATTTAACTACTTGATAAACACAAATATTTTTTTATAAATTTATCTTTATATTAAATTTTAAAATATTTATGTTCGTGAGGTAGTTAAATTATAAAAATCTTTGTTGGTCCGGCGGGATACCTTCTTTATCTTGAATTTTTGCTTTAATATTATCAATTGAATCACTTGCTTCTACTTCTAAAGTAATCGTTTTTCCTGTCAGTGTTTTAACAAAAATCTGCATTTCTGTATATATTATCAATATTTTATATTTAAATATTTTTTAAAATTATAAAAAAAATATTAATTTTTAAAATTATTTATTAAATCACTTAATTATTAAATTTCTGTTCTTTGACGTTTAATTACTGGAATTCTTAGATTTCTATTATTATTATTATTATTATTATTATTTGTTTCTGGTTGTGACATATTTCTTTCAATATTTGTAAATCCGGAATCAAGACCACTAGAATGACGTCTCGCAGCACTTGCTGCAGATCTATATGCAGATAATACATTTTCATGATCTTCGCTATAATTTAGTGCTTGACTAGAATCAATTCCATATTTAGATGCTTCTAAAATTGCATCTTGATTTGCTCCTAAATAAAGAATCTTAATATTAAAGTTTTCTTCAGCATTAGCGATTAAAGATTTAATATTTTCTGAATTATAAATTTTACTACTATTTTCATACCCATCTGTTACTACATAAATTGTACAACAATTATATGCATTTACATCATTTAATTTTTTTTCCATAAAATAATTTAAACTATTCCCAATTGCATCTAAAAGTGCTGTTTGTCCCCTAGGGATATATTGCCTACGTTCAAGCGGTCTAACCTTTTCTAAATCTAGTGATCTAATTAACATTTTTTCTTCATTATTAAATAACTTAATAGATACCTTAATATTAGTATCTTTATCTTCCTTTAATACTTCAAAAGTTGAATTAATACCATCAATTGTATCATCTTCTTTACCACTCATTGAACCAGAACGATCAATAATTGCAACCACTTCATGAATAGCATTAGCAGATTCCATTTTATCTTTCTTTTTTTAAAAAAATATAAAAAATATTTAAATCAATTTTTTTAATATAAAAAATTATTTAATTTTATATTTAAATAAAATTAAAACATTCTTTTGAACAATAATAAAATGGTCCTAACTTATTATAAAAATTTATATTATATTTTTTATTACAAGTATGACATAATATATTTAAATTATTTAGTATAATATTAATTATATCATCACAATAATATTGTTTTTCCATTTTTAAAATGTATATAAGTATAGTAATTTTATATTTTTATTTTTATTTTTATTTTTAAAATTTATTTTCTATTTTTGAGAGAAAGTCATTTAAATTAGCTAATAAAGGTTCCGATTTATTATAAGTTAATTTTAAAGTATTTCTATTAATATTGGTTTTTTTATCATATATTAAATAATATTTTGAATTGTCTTTATGATTTTTGAGAGAAATATACTTAGGTAAAGTAACTTTTTCTAAAGTATCTTTTTCTAAATCTTTTTTTTCTAAATCATTTTGTTCTAAAGTATCACTTATAGTTTCATCTTTTTCTAAATTATCTAATTCAAATAATATTTTTTTAATTTGTTCTAACTTTTCTAATAATGTTAATTTATTTGATTTAGATGAAACATATACTTTATGTTTTACCATATTTGGATGTTTTTCTATTTTAAAAAATTCTCTATATAATTTTTTTTGTATATTATAACATTCTTTGTAATAACCTACATATTTAGGTAACATATGCTGATTTAAATCTTCTGGTAATTTTATTGCATTATATTTACGCTCTCGTTTTATACTTTCTTTAATTATTAATTCATTTATATTGTTAGCCATTATTAACTTAAATTATTAAAAATAAATATTTTAAATAATTATTTTTAATTTAAAATATTTATTAGTAATTTTTATTTAAATTTTAATATGTTTATTATATAATATTAATTATGGATAGTAATAGTGATACTAATATTGATAGTAATGATAATTTTGATAATGAAAAAGAATTTATACAATATGGTGGGCGAGCACCAGATTATGACGGAAAATTTAAATCCACAGTTGCAAGTGTTTATATATTAGAACCTACTGCAACTGAGCCAGACAGTAGAGATAAATATGTAAATCCGCAAAATGATGTCATGAAAGCGAGAACGAAAAAAAAGATATTAGAAATAGCGTTAGAAAAGGTGGAAGTGTACAAAAAAGCCGCAGTAAATATTGTATCTAACCCCTCCATTGGGTTTCACACGTCCAGCCACAATGAGAAGTTTACAAGTGACGTAGATCCTGAGATAAAGGAATATTCGGAGTTTGAAGCGGAATTAACAGGTTATAAGCAATTGTATAATGATAAGCTAGACACAGTTCATGAGCTATTAAGTGACGCCGCCGCCATGCCCGCCAAACCCGCCGCTAAAAAAAACCTACAAATGGAGCATGATATAAAGGAAGCAGATAATGTTATAAAAGAAATAAAAATTGAACAAGAAAACGTCACTAAAACACTAGAACAAAATTTGAATGTTGACAGAGATAATTTTATAAAATTTTTTGAAGATGCTCAAAACGGTCAAAACACATTATATGATTTAATGGATCCAAAATATAGACATGGTACTAGCAGTAATCTACTTCCGGGTATAGTAAAAAATATGGAACCTCAATTTATAAAATCTATTTTAAAAGGTAGTAGGTTAACAGGGAAAGACAGTGATATAGATGATAAAAGTAAAGCGTGGATTGGGGATACAAATAGAGATTATTTAACAAGTATAGCCCCAGCATATGAAAAAGAAGAAGATGGCATGTTTGATAAATATTGGGCACTTTTTGTTGAAATAAAAGACACCGGTAATACATCAACTAAAAAATTTAATTTTGATACAGATCTAGATTTACTTTTTATTTTTGAAAAAAATCATCCACCAAATACTAGAAGAAATACAATTGACATAGATAATATAAAAAAGAATAATCTTATTTTATTAAATGAAACTACAAATGTGACTCTTGACGACATTTCACAAAAAATATACAATAACTTAGCGAATAAACAAGTAAAAAATAATGAATTAATTTCTAGTATAATTATTGTTAAAAATGGACGAAAATTTATTAAGGATAACGCTTTTGTTGTATCTGGAGAAAGAGAAGGAGCTGATCAACAATCAGGACCAGCAGCAGATGGAGCAGCAGCAGATGGAGCAGCAGTTGGACCAGTAGCAGATGGAGCAGCAGCAGATGGAGCAGCAGCAGATGGAGCAGCAG
>MDSX01104917.1_pt1 | contig 10697 bp, 3 predicted proteins | sample 811141 | NCBI WGS metagenome assembly MDSX01 (sample SAMN05326642, study PRJNA326480) | marine metagenome | isolation source: seawater | place: Atlantic Ocean: South East | collected 2010
ACACGTCGGTCTCAGGTTTGACCGTGCGCCCGGACGGTTCGCAGACCGTGTTCGCCAACGTTGTGTACGAAACACCGACAGACATTTTCCCGTTCTTTGCCGATTTTGTATTCGGCGACGACACGTCGGTCTCAGGTTTGACCGTGCGCCCGGACGGTTCGCAGACCGTGTTCGCCAACGTGGTGTACGAATCCACACTCGTCGTTCTTCCGTACACGGCCGACTACCATTTCGGCGACGACATATCGGTCACAGGCTTGACCGTGCGCCCGGACGGTTCGCATACGGTTCTCGTCCACGGAGAAGACTTGTACGTGAAACCGCCCGTCGATCCGTTTTTCACCGACTTTGTATTTGGGGACAGTGATCAGCCCGGATTGGTGGTAAACCCCGCGGATACCCAGATATTCTTATCTGCCAACGTGTACGCTGAACCGATGGCGATCGTTTCGTACACGGCGGACTACACGTTCGACGACGGTACAGTCTTGTCGGTCCATCCATTCACCGGATCCCAGATCGTGTTCGCCAATGTGTACGCGGAACCGCTGGACCCGCCCACGTATTCGGTTTCGTATGTGATGACCCAATCGTCCTTTACATCCGATGGGTTTGTTTCCACAACCACGGAGTACGCCTTTGTGAGTGAAGTGTACGTGTTTGCCACATGAATAAAATGCCGATCATGTTAGTATATATACATATATGTACGTGTTGTCGGAAAACACCAAGCTGTTTCGAACGTTCGACGGTCCGGTGGAACACATCGATCGTTTCTCGATCCGCGTGCGCGCGTACAGCGAGACCCAAACCTGGTTCGTGGAAGCGACCAACGGATGGACCTTTTCTAAACAAGGAAACGTGCTTGGCTTTGTTGCAGTCTCGAATCCGGGTGCACATCGTGAAATCACACACACGCTCGCGGATCGAGTTTGGAAACACGTCAACGAGTACGTGGCGACCATCGACGCCAACGTCGTGTCCTTGTACGTGAACGGCGAATCCGTACTACTCAACGAGTCCATGGGGGACTCGACGTTCGACTTCGAACCTTGGTCGGTGCTCCAACTCCACGGTGGAACCAGTCCCAAAACGATCTTCGACGTGTTGCAAATCGAACACAACATCGTGTGGACGGCCTCGAATGTGGAGGACATGTACGAAATTGTAAGCGAAAGCACGGACGATCGTCTGATTCAATTCGTAAACACACCCGCCGGCACCGTCCGACACGACATGTTTGGCGGAAACATCGAGGATACGGGGCGGATGTCCGTTCGCGTCAAGACGGACAAAGAGACGTCTTCGTGGACGTTGACCGCACCCGACAGTTGGGTGTTTAGGTACGAGTCCAACGTGTTAACCTTCGAAGATTCGGGAACGCAAACGAAACAAGTCGACCTGACGGAACAGGTCGCCCAAAGCGTGTCGACCGTGAGTGACTACTTGGTGAACGTGGAACGCCGAAACGTGCATTTCTTTTTCAACGGTCAAAAAGTGAGTACGCAGCCGCGCGCACCAAACACGTTTTCGTGGTCGCGTGCGAACATCGAATCGGAGTCGGGTCTCGTCCATCTGACGGAGATTTTGGTGAACGAGGCGTGGTCCCGCGAATATATCGCCAACGTGTTTACCGCGTGATAAAAACAGAAGATTAATTTTATCACCCTAATGAGTAAGGCAGATGATCATATTATCAAGAGACACACGTGTGATAAACACGCAGTTGTGGAAGGATTTGAAGAATACGTACCCCAATGAGGACGTGTCCATCCGGGTGGTGGCGTACAGCGAGACGGACGAGTGGGTGGTGGAGGGGAAGAACGTGTGGCGATTGGAACGAGACGGGAACGTGATGTCTTTGTTCAATGGATACGGTACTACAACGTTGATGACGAGTTTCGACATTGGAAATCCAGCATTTCATATTAACGATCTCGTGCTCACCGTGAACGGCGACGTCGATACCAATGAGTCCAACATCACCTGTTACATGAACGGATCTCTTGTCGAAGCAAAAACGGTCACCGGCACGATTCGGTTTCGAGACTGGGAGAGTAATCTCGAATTTTACGGAGGCGAGACCACCGACAAGGTGTTGTTCGATCAAATCGCCTTGGATTTCGGAAACGTGTGGTCACTCGATGTAGTAGAGAATAAATACAATTTACAATCCGTGGCGAACGTTCCGGTCATTCGCGGGGGGTTTAGACGTCAATCCGTTCACCCGTTGTTCGACGGCGTGCTTCACCATTCGAGTTCCGCGGAGAGTAACGTGACGTTTGCGAACATCGGCCAAGACCCGTTTCGCGTGGCACATTTCCCTCCTCAACACATCGCGTACAAAGACGACGTGACGAGCGATCCGAGTCATCAGGCCACGTTCACCGTGCGCGTAAAAGCGCCGAACGAGTCCGTCGAGTGGAACGTGGTCGGAAGCAACGCGTCGAACGACGCCGACAAATGGTACATGGCTTGGAACGAACCCACTTTGTCGTTCGGAAACGCGGCGGATATGGAGGGAGAGTCCGTGTCCGTCAATCTGTCGGGAAACTTGAACACGACCGGGTACGAAGTGTACGATTTCGTGGTGAACGTGGACCCGTCGAACGTGGCGATGTTCTTCAACGGAAACGTGGTGCGCGAAACGAACCAACACACGTTTTCCTTCATCACGCCGTGGGATCGAATCCGGATGTTTAGCAACACCGAGCCGATGTTCGTCGACATGGTGGAGATTTTGCTCGGAAACGGGCTGAAACCGGACTTTGTTCGTCCGATGCACACGCACACCGAGTACGACAACGCGTTGAAGTTCGACACGACCATCGCGTTCGGCAATCGATTCGACGCGTACGCGAACGTGGAAGACGTGTTTACTTCGTTTTTGACGGCCGGAGACACGTTCACCGGATGGTTGTTTGTGGTGCACAATGACGAGTCTGCGGGGACGACATTGTTCTCGAACACCGATTTACACACCATGGTGAACGTTCACCTTCCGTCGGCGAACAGCGATACCGAGTACGTCAAGCTGGACGAGGATACGACCCACGCGGCGTTCGCGGACCTCGGCGGCGGGGTGTCTTTTGCGTTCGCGAACATCAGCACCGAATCGATGGAAACACTCCCCATCAACACCGCGATGAACGACTACTTGACGGTCATCGTCGTGAAACAGGACGGGGGTTATTACGCGATGTACGCCAACAACGAAGGCGGGTTGGTGACCGCAGGCGGTCCGATCGAATGGTCGGATCCGATCGCACCCAAGGTCACGAACGTCGCCGACGTAGGTATCGGAAACGTGCGCGTGTCGTTCCAACTCGGAGAGGATGGCGTGTTTTCCAGCAGTGACGTGGTCGCGAACGTTTCGGCCGTTGCGGAAAGTGCGGAAACAGGAAACGTCGGCCCGATAACCATGACCGGAAGCGAGGTGGCCGACGGCAACGTGTTGGTGGACGTCTTGGCCCAAGGCGAAGCGTACACGTTCGTGATTACCAAAACGTACACGAATCCGTACGAATCCGTGGTGGTGTCCAATGTCGAGGACACGGACGCACAGCATTCGGTGGCGCAACTTCCCGCGTCGCCGAACATCACCGGCGTGGACAATCGAGGCCCGGGCGAAGTGTTGGTCACATTCGACATCGGCGCCAACAACGGGTTCACATTGGACTACGCGAACGTGGTGGGTGTGACCACGGACTTTGTCGGTTCCAACGTCAACCAACCCATTACGCAAGCCAATATCGATGCGAAGGAAATCATGGTCGACGGATTGGAGGAAGGCGCTTCGTACGATTTCACCATCACCGTGCACTATTCGGAACCGTACGCGTACTCGAACGTGAGCGCGGACAACTTTTCGCACGACGTACCGAACGCGTCGACCGCCGATCTCGGCATGTACTTTTCGGAATCCAACGTGTACGAAATCATCAATGAAATTTATGGAGAAGACCCACCGTTACCCGAAATATCCAAGTACGTCGGGTTTTTCGTGCGGGTGGACGACGACAGCGGCGGAATTTCCGAGGCAAATCTCGTAACGTACATGGACGTGATCGCCGACTACGAATCAAGTGGTTACACCAACACATTGGTGAGGCTGATCAGCGAAGGGTCGAACCCCATGCACGAACCGTTCTCAAACGTCACCTTATCCTCGGCGTTCGATTCTATGGATTCGGTTTCGCCGGGAGGTTCGAGTTCGTCCATTGACTTGTCGGGATCGTCGACTTCCAAGTACTTGGCGGTCGTGGTGGCGCAGGACCAAGACGATCTGACCACGTACTACGCGAGTTACGCCAATATTGGCAGCACCATTTCATCGGCGTTTATGAAATTGCAAAAACCCGAATATCCTACCATTGTTTCCGTACTCGACGTGGCGGAAGGGAACGTGCGCGTCGAGTACCGATTGGGGTATCTCGGAACCATTTTTGTGAATTTCGATTCAGCGAACGTGATTGCCACGACTTCCGGAGGATCCAACGTGAATACGTCGATTACGATCGAAGGAGCAGAACCGTACGAAGGCAACGTGGTCGTGCACGGCTTGACACAAGGCGCCGAGTACACGTTCACCATCATCAACACCCATTCGGGCCCGGGCGTGTACGAAGTCGAGACGTTGGACGATGCCAGACCAACACACACGGTCGCCGAATTGCCGGCAAACCCGTCCATCGTGAATGTGTTCGACGTCACGGAAGGAAACGTGCGCATTCAGTACACGCTCGGGACCAACCAATTTTTCCAGATAGGGAACATCGGATCCGCGGCCTTAGAGTACGCAAACATAAATGGTGGTTCTGGTTATGTTGATTTTACCGAATCTGTCACAGAGTCCGGAAACATATTTGTGGACGGTCTGGCGCACGACGGAAACGTATACACATTCACGATCATGTTGGAGTACGACTCTCCGTACAACCACGACGTGGAAGGAAACACGAATTACACGCTAAAAATCTTTCCGGACAAACCGACCATCACGAAGGTGGTCGACTACTCGGCAAACACGGTGCGTATCCAGTTTGGTATTGGGTCCAACAACGAATTTGATACAAGCAACGTGATGGTTGTAGATGCAGCTGAACTATTTGACGATCGCGAATTGAATGCCGACGAAATTGCCGACGGGAACGTGATTCTTTCCGATTTGACGCAAGGAGACGAGTACGAATTCGAGATTGTCCACAAATCAACCGAACCGTTCGAACACTTTGTGTATTCGGACCCTTATCTTTCGTCAATCGCCGAATTGCCGGTAACTCCGTTCACGATTGACTCCGTGACAATCACAGACGATCGGGCGAACATCCAGTACTCCGACGTAGATATTCCTGATACAAATTTCTCAATTTACGACGTGTTTGTGGAGTACAACAATACTGGTTCGGCAGAACCATCCATATTGAGTTTGACGAAAACGGGTGTTCCGATCGACGGAACGTCACCGTTGAAAATCTAAATCTAGGAGAAACGTACACGTTTGCATTAGTAGCGCAATACACCACGCCGTACGAAAACGTCGCGGGTTTGGACGAGATCGATGACGGTAGTGGTGGTACACGTTATGTATACACCACCCGAAGTAACCAAGAAAGCGGTATTACCATCTTGAATTACCCAACCCCGCCCCAAATTCATGCAGTATTGGACGTCGGTCGCGGGAACGTCGATGTGGACTACGATTTGAACTCCGATGGATCGTTTTCGAATTTGACCGCGAATATTGAAGTCCGTTATAGCTCGAACAGTGAAATGTTTAACACGTATGGTGTGACGTCGGACGATGAGCCGTTGACGATCCCGGGGTTGACGCAAGACCAGTCTTACAATTTCACAATCACCAAAACATACACGGAACCAGTGCCACACGTGATGTCGGATGCGTACAGTGAGAACCCGCACACCGTACAAGCGACTCCTCCAGATCCGACGATTCAAGTGTTCGACGTCGCGGAAGGAAACGTGCGTATCCAGTACCAAGTGTTTTTCGACGGTTTGTTCGACACGGCGAACATTGTTGTGGCTGGTATAGAATTTGTGGAAAATGCCAATCGATCGAATGGTAAAGCGGAGGGGAATGTGTATGATACGTCAGTAACTGCAGGAACTTCGTATGATTTCGTGCTTGAGGTGGATTACGATGCTGGTGTGGGGCAAAATCCGTATGATGAAACACTTGTAAATACCGTAGAAAACCGTATGGTCGCCGAATTACCAGTTGCTGGAATACTTGAGATTAATAATACAGGTAATAATCAAGTCACCGTGAACTATGATGCCGGAACGGATTATACATTTACACCAGGAACTGTAACGTTGAAATATAGATTAAGTACATCTCAATCTGAGATTGATGTACCCCCAGATAGGATTATCTCATCGTTATCCGAAAGTAAGGAATATACGTTTATCCTTTATCAAGCGTACACCAGTCCATATACGATAACTGTTACAGATACAGAAACCCATACCATGCCGACGTTACCGACGGCGGGAAGTGTGGGTATTCGTGATTCAGGAGAGAATCAAGTTACTGTGACATTTAATTACGGAACAGATGGTAGTGTTGATGGTTCACCATTTACAGGTACTAAGTCAGTGAGGTATACGGGACCATCCAGTGGTACCGTGACATCGGATGGTCAAGTGCTAACGTTGGGTGCTGGAACATATACGTTCACCGTTTCTAAAGCGTACACCAGTCCATATACGATAACTCGTACAACTGCAGAAACCCATATCATGCCGACGTTGCCTGTTGCGGGAAGTGTGGGTATTCGTGATTCAGGAGAGAATCAAGTTACTATGACATTTAATTACGGAACAGATGGTAGTGTTGATGGTTCACCATTTACAGGTACTAAGTCAGTGACGTATACGGGACCATCCAGTGGTACCGTGACAACATATGGTCAAGTGCTAACGTTGGGTGTTGGAACATATACGTTCACCGTTTCTAAAGTGTACGACGATCCATACGGTCTAACTCGTACAACTACAGAAACCCATACCATGCCGACAAAACCGACGGCGGGAACTGTGACGGGCGCCCAATGGACTACGGGTACCACAGTTCAAGTTACATATTCACCTGGTATTGGTGGAAGTTACGGCGCAATAGGAACTAGTAATACATTTAATCTAACGAACAGATACATCGACGTTTGGGTCGATAAAGCCGTTACAGCAGTCGCAGACTATGACGTAGATGTCATATCTCAATCAAGTCCTTATGATTGGAATAATTCGATTTTTGTGAGTGGTGCGGTAATTAGATTCAAACTTCGAGAAGTGTACTCTACCCCTTATCAGTATACCGCGACGAGTACCGCTGAATATCCTTCTTCAGGATACACCATCCCGATCTCTTCCATCGACTTGGCGTCCGTGTTCACAGGATACGATAACGTGCGCCATTTGATGGGAATTCATCACATCGACGATTCGTACACGCGATTTTCATCGACCGCGTTTTTCGTGATTGGAGAGGACAACGCCTCCGATTACGACAGAATCGGAGCGAGTATATTAAGATATCAATATACTCATGCATTGTCTTCTTGGAATTCTAATATTAAAGACGGTGTGTTTTATCAAGCATCCGACACGGGATTTGAAGGTATGCCAGGCCTTACAAAAGGGTATGATAACGTGTTTGATGACGATGGTGATCCGGATAACGCATTAACCGAATTCGCTTTTCTAAGCACCGTTGCGGTGACGACACGAACGCTCACGTACACAACGAAAATATCAGACGCAACGACAGACGCGTACACAAGTAGTAATGTACTTGCAATTAACGCTCCTGCCGGAAGTGTGTTTGAAAGATATGTAAAATCCGCGATATCCGCGGACGGAAGCACACTGTTGATTACGAGCGAAGATAATGCTCCTGCCAATATATATGGAGGCTATGTGTATCTTTACAAACGATCTGTTACAGATTTCCAGTATTCTTATGATTTGAGTAAGTATGATAATGAATCACCGTATGAGTTTTACAATTACGGAATGACATGTGCTTTATCTGCAGATGGAAATACCGTGCTAGTTGCGGGTCATGGCAACAGCAATATAGGAACCGCGTATATTTGGGAGTATGATGCCTTGGATGTATCTTGGTCGGACACTGAATTACCCGCACCAACATCAGCCACCACTACAGGTAGTTGGTATGGTTGGTCATGTGCGTTATCCGCGGATGGATCGGTAGCACTTGTTTCCTGTACTAAAGGAAATCCTGATTTTGACGCTTATTTATGGGTGAAAAAAGCAGACGGGAGTGGATGGGTGGTCGATAAACAGTTTTCAGAGACTAACCTAATAAGACTAGGTTTTTCGTGTGCGTTGTCCGGAGACGGTACTGTGGTATTATTTACGGGTCATAAACTGCCCCCGGATATTGGAGGGTACGCATATATTCGTTCGAAACTACCCAACGGAAATTGGTCGAACAGAAATTTGTCCATGGATAACGTGAACGGTGCATACGGGTACGCGTGTGCTTTGTCGGCCGATGGGAAAGTCGCGCTCATCACAGGTCATGGTAGACACGATTATTTATACAAAACCGGAACGGCGTGGGTTTGGAAATTTAACGGAACCGATTGGTATAAAGACGCCTCGTTATCGCGCCAAGACGTGTCCTCGTTGTACGGCATCTCTTGTTCGTTATCCGCTGACGGAACCATTGCGATGATTTGTGGGAAAGCAAGCGCAGCAAATCAAAACGGACAAGTGTATTTCTGGAAAGATAATGGTACTTCGTGGAGTGTGATAAGTCAACATGATGTACGGTCGGCGACAGGCAGGATGGGTACAGATTGTTCGTTATCAGCCTCCGGTGAATACGGGATCGTCACCGAACAAATGACAACTATTGGGTCTGCGTGTAATTTGTACGAATTTAAACTACAGGAAGGTACCTTCACAACTGGTAACGTATCCGTTGATACGACTTACGCGACGTATTCGAACGTCGAGAATAATAATTCGTTCGACCGAGTGTTGTATTGGAACGACGACATCTACACCGATCTTACAACCAATGACGATACGCCGTTCACGAATACGTATTTGAATTTTGGTCATGTATTTGGTACTAGTACAACGTTGCACACGGAACTGAACTTGTCAGCAAGTGCGAATGTGTTGGATAACGTATGGATGTTTGGAGTTACTGGAACGGGATCCAATATATACTCCAGTGTCGAACTCCAAAGTATGGTGGAAACTATTCTTTCCGGAAAGAAGATCCAAACGGATTATGTAACATTAAGCCATGTCGATTTTGAGTTGTATTTGAACGATATCACGTTGGATAATGCATTCTCCGCGATTGACGGATCACCGACAACATCACGGATTACGAACTTGTCTGCGTCTCCGGTGAATGCGGTGATTGTCGCGTTGGAAGGAGACGTGTACCATGCGGCGTACAAAAATACTTCATCCGGATCATCAATATTTGAAACTCAATGGGTTGGTATTTCCGTTATGATTCATTTCGAAGCTGAAGATTCTGAATCCCAAACATTAATAAACAAAGCAAATGTAAGTCAAAGTTTTAGCAAGATTGTAGAACCAAGTACTATCAATCATAGTTTAGCTAATATTGACGGTAAATACGGTTATTTAATGCATAGAGGATGTATTAATATAGAGAATATACGTAGCTTACATGAAGGTGTCGTGGATACATCAAAACCGTTTGAGTTCAGTGCATATACAATCTTTACAATAAGCCATAGTTACACAGAATATGATGGTTATCCAAATGATTCCCGCTTGTTTTCATACACATATACAGAGGAGGCCTCATCTGTATTAAATGATGAATTGTTTAGTATTACATTATCTTCATCAAAAAAAATAGTACTTAGATTGTTGGGAACTAGTAGAATGACCGATTTATATACTGGATTTGATATTGACAATGAAAGGGTTACTGATCCATATAATTCCGGATACTCTTCTAATGCAAAAATATTTTTATTGTACGTTTCGGTAAAGCGTTTAAGTACATCGACATATGATTTCAAACTAAAATTATGGGACAACATGTTTGACGGAAACATATATAGCAATGCAAGTGTAGACGTATCTTTAGAAAATGTAACTTCGACCAAGAGCCGTAATTATGCTGCGTCTGGAACGTATGATTATTCAATCGGTGGAAACGGTACAGATGCATTTGATTCATCATTATTCGGAGTTGTGTTCGAACACAAATTATATAAAGGTATAATCGATGACGATATTGATAGGATCGCACGTAAAAAAATAGCAGATTATTCTGGAGTGAATCCTACACCCGATACCGTTGCTTGGATTGAAGCCAACGGTCAGGAAATATATGCATTATTTGACGTTACTTTTGGAGCAACGTCCAGATGGATTCGTGATAATGGGTATACTGTGGGACACCGACGCGTGGTTTTGATATCACGAGTCCATCCCAATAATCCGTTCTATTCAGAAAACATAACGACTGAAGGATCTGTAACCATAGAACGAGAAAATTATGGGGGGGTGTGGGATTTTCATATTGAAACAACGTTTACAGAGCCGTTTGATTATACAGCAAGTAGTTATCCCCGGTCTACATCCTTCCCCATAATTCAAGATTAATCATCCACTTAAAGACTCCGACAAGTCCATTGTAACAACCGACG
>MDSX01027422.1_pt1 | contig 10694 bp, 11 predicted proteins | sample 811141 | NCBI WGS metagenome assembly MDSX01 (sample SAMN05326642, study PRJNA326480) | marine metagenome | isolation source: seawater | place: Atlantic Ocean: South East | collected 2010
ATTAAAGAATAATTGAAGATAATGGCAGTTTATATGATGATTCTATATATTTATTATGTTTATTTGAACTTTTAAAATACAGATAGTTTTATCAATTTGAGGGCATTTATGACAGAGCGTTATAACACACTAGAGCATTGGCTTTCAGATAGTTTAGGATCGAGTGCCTTCAATATTGAGCTAGCTTCGGAAGATGCTAGCTTCAGAACTTACTATCGTTTGTTCTTAAAAAATAAAACATTCATTGTAATGGACGCTCCCCCTGAAAAAGAAAATTCTAAATCGTTCGTAAAAATTACTAAAAAACTACTTGCGTGTCACATCAATGTTCCAATAATTCATAATGTAGATTTAGAGAAAGGTTTTTTATTGCTCAGCGATTTTGGAGATAATTTATATTTAGACGCAGTTAATAATTCGTCTATTTATGATCTATATTCTGACGCAATAAACGCATTAGTTACCATGCAGCTATCATCAAATGTTGCTGGTCTTAATGATTATAGTGGCTCGCTTTTTAAAAGCGAAATGGATTTGTTTGTAGAATGGTTAGTAGAGAAGCATCTTAATATTAAATTAAATGAAGAACATATTAGTTCACTCGACAAATTATTTAACTTATTAGTGAATAATGCATTAGAACAGCCAAAAGTATTTGTTCACAGAGATTTTCATTCAAGAAACTTAATGGTAACGAATGAAAATAATCCAGGAATTTTAGATTATCAGGATGCAGTATATGGTCCGGTTACCTACGATCTCGTATCTTTGTTGAAGGATTGTTATATAAAGTTGCCGCAAAGTGAAATTGATAGATTAATTGATTTTTATCTTGCTAGGCGCGTTGAAGAAAAATCTGAATTTAAAATCAATCGAGACGAATTCACTAAATGGTTCGATTTGATGGGCGTACAGAGACATCTAAAGGCGAGTGGAATTTTTGCTAGGTTATCAAATCGAGATGGTAAACATAAATTTCTGGATGATATACCAAGAACACTATCATATATTGTGGAGCTTAAAGAGAAATACCAAGACCTACAGCCAGTAGGCAATCTAATTGAGAAATTAATTTTGCCAAAGATGCGGGAAGATAGGTAAATGATTGCAATGATTTTAGCAGCGGGGCGTGGGGAACGGATGGGTCAATTAACGAGAAACACACCAAAACCTCTTCTTGAGATTAAAGGAAAGCCACTTATCGTTTATCAAATAGAGTCATTGGTAATAGCAGGCGTAGAAAAAATTATAATAAATACTGGGCGTTTGGGAGATCAAATCTGCGAAACTTTAGGTTCAGGTGAAAATTATAATGTAGACATACAATATTCTGATGAAGGCACTTCTCCTCTTGAAACTGCAGGTGGTGTTGTAAAGGCGCTTCCTTTGTTAGGCAAAAAATCATTCATTCTTACTAATGCAGATATTTTTACAAATTTTGATTATTGCTCATTACCTAAGAATTTAGGTTCTTACGATGCACATATCGTTCTAGTTAATAATCCAAAACATAATTTAGATGGTGATTTTGTTTTAAAAAACGGGCAAGTTTTGGATTCGGGATCTAATATGCTCACATATAGTGGGATAGGGCTCTTTCATCCAAGATTTTTTAAGAAATATATGCCAGAAAAAGAGCATTTTCCGTTAGCACCTCTCCTTCATAAATCGATAGAGGATCAGACACTTAGCGGTCAAAATTTTCTGGGATATTGGAGTGATATTGGTACACCAGAGCGTTTAGATGAAATTAATGAGCAATATAAGTCTACTTAGTAAGTACTTACTAATCATCAATTATAGAGCACTACTGGGCTTAAATAAATTTTTCTAGTTATCTCGCCATCCGCTTATTTGATAAATTGAATTTAATCAATATATCAATATGTTGGGTCTATTATTTAATGTAATACAATATATAGAATATTATAGGCAAAATAGGGTATGATTCTGCCATCTTTGATTAGAGGCAAATTACATGCAATTGATTTTGGAGTCCGTCAATACAAGCTATATATCTGCCCCTGCCAATTTTTTTAGAATTATCATCACCTTTTTCCTAATACCAAGTCTTGGCCTAGCAGGCACGATCGATGAGAATTTTACAGATGATTTTTGTGTCGCGCCTAAAGCTAATGAGATCCACGAAAATAGTATAAGTACCAACAAAAATCCTCTGCATAAAAATAGTCTTGAAGCGATACTTAATAGAGGAACTCTTAGAGTTTTAATAGAAAAAAAGGATGATGGCTGTGTAATTAGTAAAATTGAAAAAGAGTTATTAGAAAAATTTACCGTTGAGTATGACTTAAAAATAGATTGGGTTTATTTCAACAGTTGGAATTTAGTTTTAGAATTGGCCAAAGGAAACGGAGATATCATAGCTGGTCAAAGGCAAAACATTTCAGAGAAAAAAAATGCTTATATAAATTACACAAATGCGTGGGCAAACTCTGATTATAAAATTGTTCAACGTTCAGATAATAGTCGAATAAGAAAACTAGGTGATCTAGCGGGCAGACACATTGCAGCGTATAGAGTATCTCCAGTTTGGGAACATCTTGTTGAATTATCTAAAAATCAGATTGGGATGACCTTGGAAGAGATACCTAATTATATTTCCCATAAAAAAACGATGGAAAGAGTCAAAACAGGGCAATATGACCTAGCAGTTATTGATAGTCTTTTTCTAAATAAGTATCCAATTTCAAAGAATAAATTACAGACAAGTCTAAGTTTAACAAATAATAGTAGTATGGCTTGGGCAGTAAATCGTAATTCGAAAGATTTACATAAAGTTTTAAATCAATACTTAAATAAGCAACATATTTTGCATGGGATAGGATCAGTTCACACAGATGATTTAACATTAATAAAACAGCGAGGTGTTATTCGTGTCATTACGGATGCTAAGCCATCACACTATTACCTAAAGAATGGAAAATTAAATGGCTTTGAATATGAATTGCTTAGAGCGTATGCAAAGAAAAATCAATTACGTGTGAATGTAGTCCTTGCGAATTCGCAAGAAGAGATGTTTCAACTCTTACTTGAAGGAAAAGGAGATGTCATAGCTGCATCATTACCAAGTGGTTTGTTATCTAAGAATAAGTCAATTCAGTATACAAGACCATATGACTATGCAAGCCCAATAATAATAGGAAGAAGTAAAGACCCACAAATAATTGATGTGAGGGGTTTAATAGGGAAAAGAATTAGCTTGTCACGCGACAATCCTTATTGGGACTATATGTTAGGATTGAAGGAACGAGGGTATGACTTTGATCTTATTGAGGAGGATACTGATGTCGCAACAGTTTTATTAAAAGTGGCATTTGGTATTTACGACTTTACTATTATAGGTGGGCATCAAATAAAATTGAATCGTATAAGTGAAATGGGATTAAAATCACATTTTGCTTTATCAGAGCCAATAGCACATCGCTGGGCATTAAGAGCTAAAAATAAACAACTCTATAATAATCTTAATATGTTTATTAAAAGTGAATATCGTGGTGTTGAATATAATGTTTTACATGCAAAATATTTTGAACAGCCACTAGAAAGCGAATCATTAGAAAATGGACTAGTAAAAGTAAATTCACTTTCGCCTTATGATGATGAAACAAAGTATTATGCAGAGAAATATGGATTCGATTGGCGTCTTATTATAGCTTTAATGTTTCAGGAGAGTCAGTTTAACCCAAATGCAAATTCGTATGCCGGTGCTAAAGGTGTAATGCAATTAACAAAGTTAACAGCAGAATTATTAGGGGTAAGGGATACAAAAAATGTTGAAAAAAGTATTGATGCGGGTGTTAGATATTTGAGCCAGCTCAGGGAAAAATTTGATAATTCAATACTTATAGATGACAGGATGTGGTTTGCAGTTGCCTCCTATAATTCTGGGTACACAAGATTAAAGAAAGCACGAGCGCTAGCTGAGAAAATGGGGCTAGATAAGAACAAGTGGTTTCAAAATGTTGAATTAGCCATGTTACTTATGGCTAAACCATACGAAAAAAACGGAAAGAAAATTCGTAACTGTCGATGCGGGCAGACAGTCGTCTACGTACGTGAAATAAGAACTAGATACTTTAACTATATACGTCTAACTGAGACGCAACAACTCGCGATGAGTAGCACATCAAGATCACTTAAACCAAGTATTAACTAGTAGTATATTTAAAATACTACTGGTATTTAGTTGGATCAGACACACCCGCAGAATCAAAACCCTCTTTTCTAAACATGCAAGAATCACAAAGGCCGCATGCAAAACCCATATCATTCGCTTGGTAACAGGAGACAGTTTGTGAAAAGTCAACACCCAAGGCCAATCCTTCTTTTATAATTTCAGATTTGCTGAGCTTGATAAGTGGGGCATGTATTTTGAAGCCGACCCCCTCAACACCAGCTTTTGTAGCTAAAGCTGCCAGTTTTTCATAAGCCTCTATATATTCAGGTCGACAGTCAGGATATCCAGAGTAGTCAACTGCATTAACACCAATAAAAATATCGGATGAACCAATTACCTCAGCCCAAGCTAATGCATAAGATAAAAACATTGTATTTCTTGCTGGAACATAAGTAATAGGTATTCCTTTAGTTGGTGAATTTGGAACATCAATTTTACTATCAGTTAGAGCTGAACCACCAATTTGAGTCAAATCTATTTCAATAATTTTATGTTCGGTCAGCTTTAATTTTTTTGCGACATTTTTTGCAGCATTCAATTCAGACATGTGTCTTTGTTTATAATTAAAACTCAGGGCATAGCAGTCGAAACCAAGTTTTTTAGCGATTGCTAGTGTCGTTGCAGAATCTAAACCTCCAGATAGTAGTATTATGGCTTTTTTAGAATTTTTCATTTACCAGGGGTGTCTCCCCAAAGATGCTTATGTAACTGAATTTGCATTCGAACATTTAATTGATCTTTAAGAATCCAATTTGCGAGCTTAGATGGCATTAATGTTTTATAAACAGGTGAGAAACATATTTCACAAATACCATCCATATTTTTTTCAATTATCTCTTTTTTTGCCCAAACATAATCAGCTTTATCACAAATAACAAATTTTATTTCATCTTTAGTTGTTAAATATTGTAGATTTTTAAAATTATTTTTTTCTACCTCAGAAGAGCCAGGTGTTTTTATATCGACAATTTTTTTTACCCTTTTGTCAACATCTGAAATATTAATAGCCCCGCTAGTTTCAAGTGAAACCTCATACCCAATATCACATAGTTTAGTTAGTAATTTATAACATGATTTTTGAGCTAGTGGCTCCCCACCTGTAACAGTAATATACTTTGTTGGAAATTTTTTTATCTTATTTAGGATTGCTTTTAATGAAACCTTTTCACCATTTGTGAATGCATATTCTGTATCACAATATTGACAACGCAATGGACAGCCTGTTAATCGAATGAATATTGTAGGTAACCCGACTCTTGACGATTCACCTTGTAAAGAATAGAAAATTTCATTTACGACAACTTCAATTTCTTCTTGAATTGATGAAAAGGGATTTTTAACTAACCTCATTTGAAAAATTCAGAAATATAGTTAATTAATTTTTCTCAAACGTTCTTTTGCAAGTCTAGATGCAGTAGTATCAGGATATTGTCGAATAACGTCTTTCAATATTTTTTTTGCATCTGCGATATTGCCAAGCTCTGTGAAGCTATAACCAATTTTTAATAAGGCATGTGAAACTTTTTGGCTATCTGGATAAGTATTTAGTAAAGCCTGATATTCATTAATTGCAGTATCATACCTTTGCATTACATAATTAGCTTCACCTATCCAGTACTGTGCATTACTTGAATAATCACTATTAGGATAATTTTTTAAGAAGTTTTTAAATTCATCTAATGCTTGGCTGTATTGTGTTTCTTTTAATAATCTAAAAGCATCACGGTAAGCTTTTTCAGCTTCTCTTGGATCAAAATATTCATCACTATTATCAATAGCCCCATTGCTTTGACCGATATCGCTCGTGGTTTCAATAACAAGAGCTTCTTCAGTTTTTAAGCTATTTTCATCTGATAATTCAGTGTCATTGCTAGGCGCATTTAAAACCTGAAGATCATCAATTGCTGCATCATTATCTATTTCGACAGAAACATTGCCAGAAACACCGCTATTTTCTATAGGCTCTAATCGTCTGTCTATGTCGGTATATAGATCTCGCTGTTTTTCTTTTAATTTATTTAATGTATGCCCTTGAATTTCAATTTCGCCACGCAATGAATTAATTTCTTTCTTCAGAGATTCTACTGAATCAAGCATTTCTAATAGAGCATTGTTGTTGAGTTGATTTTCAATTTTTTCAAGGCGAGTAGTAATATCGTTAGAAACAGGCTCGATAACAGGGGTTAAGCTTTCACTGACATCATTTTCATCAGCTAAAGCAATATGATAAAAAGTTAAACTAATTAAGCAAAATAAAATGCGCATTCGTACAAACCATGAATTAAGTATTTTGGTTTAATACAAAATCTCAACACGTCTATTTTGTTGCCAGGAATAGTCATCATGTCCATCACTTGCAGGGCGTTCTTCCCCATAACTAACTAGTCTTATTTGACTTGAAGATGCTCCGAGAAGCAGCATTTGTTGCTTAACTGCTTTTGCACGTTTTTCGCCTAGCGCAAGATTATATTCGCGGGAACCTCTCTCGTCTGCATGTCCTTCTAAAGTGATTGTTGTGTTAGGATTTTTTTGTAAATAGAGCGAATGTGCCTCGATAGCCGATCTGTAGTCAGATCTTATTTCACTGCTATCATATTCAAAGTAAATTATACGAACTGATAATGGACTTTGTGGATCATCCAGCTCACTAAATGCCGAACCCGAATCGCTATCAGCACCATAGGCTTGCGCCGCCGTTTCATCACTCGTTGCTGTTGTTGAATCAGCACTAAGATCAGTAACTTCAGCAGGCCCATCTTCTTTAACTTGGTCTTTACTACAACCTATTAGCAGGCAGGTTAAAGTAATTGCAAATAATAAACGAATAGACATAGTTTTCTCCTTATCAGCATTTTAACAGGCTGTTTGTGTATAGCATAACATTCCTAAGCAGTATGGGCATAGAAGGTTTTTGGTGTTTTATTTTAAAAAAGGTCCCCATGCAGGTTCACGCACATCTCCTTGATAATCAACGCCCAAGCGCTGTTTTATACGTCCATCAACGGAAATTGCTGCTAATTGCCCACCGCGCCGACCAGTGGTGGCATAAATAATCATGCTACCGTTTGGCGCAAAGCTTGGCGATTCATCTAAAGGGCCTTTGGTTAAAACGTTGATGTAACTATTACTATTGTATAGGTCGAGTATAGCTATGTGGTACGAACCACCCGTTGAGTGGACGAGAGTAATAAATTTACCATCTGGGGAATACCTAGCACGAGCATTATAAATACCCTCAAAACTTAATCTTTTCGCTTTATTTTTTCCAATACTAATTTCATAAATTTGCGGGCTACCGCTTCTATCAGATGTAAAAGCAATTTTTTTCCCATCAGGTGACCAGCTCGGTTCTGTATCTATAGCATCATTATAAGTTATACGTTTTAGTGATTTCGTTATTAAGTCCAAAATATATATCTCTGTGTTTCCATCTTTTGAAAGTGTAATTGCAAGTTTAGTACCATCAGGTGACCAGCTTGGAGAACTATTTATTCCTTGAAATTTTGAAATACGTTCACGATTTCCCGTAGATACATCTTGAATAAATATTGAAGAGTTTTTTCCTTCGAAAGATACATAAGCAATTTTTTTCCCATCATAAGACCAAGACGGTGATAGCAATGGCTCAGGAGATTCGAGTAATGTTTTTATATTTTCGCCATCCGCATCTGCTATGTGTAAAGTGTGAATTTTTCTTTCTTTACTTTTTTTAACTGTTATATAGGCAACACGTGTATTAAAGGCTCCTTCTATTCCAGTCATTTTTTCAAATATAATATCACTAATTTGATGGGAAACTCTTCTCAGGCCTTTTGGTCTTGTAGGTATGCGAAATCCAGCAATTTGTTTTTTGCGATAAATATCAACCAATCTGAAGCTAACATCATAGTCCCCTGATTCTGTTAGAACAAGATTACCAATTACAATATTCTCCATACCAAGTTTTCGCCAATCATCAAAATTAATAGCTTCAAAACTTGTTGGATTTTGTGGCAGATCCTGAATATCCATAACATCGAATCGCCCGCTTCGCTTCAGATTATTTGTTATAACTTCTGCTATATCTATTGGGGGAACATTGCCAGCTTGAGACCAACCAAAGAGTGATATTGCGATTGGTATTGGTGTTTCAATGCCTTGTGTTATTTTTATATCAAGAATTGCAAAACTTTTTATTGGTGCATATAAAAAAATAACTAAAAAAATTTTTGTAAAAGTTTTCATAATTTTATTATACCCCTATGGGTCAAAAGTTATTCGGATTGCACGCATTTTATTAAACAACTTTTCATCAGTTGGTACTGGAAGCGGTGAAGCAGAATAAACAGCTTTTTCTGCTCTTTGATCAAATAGTTCATTCCCGCTTGATTCTACTATATTCGCTTCTATGATTTTCCCTCCCTCGATCATTCTAATTAATATTTTACAAGATAGGCCCTCTTTTAGGTTGGTTCTATTAAATCTATTTTCAATCGATTTTATAATTTCGCTAGTATATTTTAATATTTCACGCTTATCATATTCTAATTGTTCAGCCTCTATCTCATCTTGTAGTGCTTTTTCTTTTAGTTTTTTTTCTTCATCTGCTTTACGTTTACGCTCAGCTTCTTCTGCTCTTTGTTTTTCCTCTTTTTGTTTTTTTTCTAGTTCTTTTCTTTCTTTTTCAATTTTTTTAAGTTTATTTTCCTCGGCTATTCTTTTTTTCTTTTCTTCTTCTTTTTTCTTTTTTATTTTTTTAAGTTTATTTTCCTCGGCTATTCTTTTTTTCTTAGCCTCATTTGCTTTTTTCTCAAGTTCTTTTTGTCGTTTTATTTCTTTTGATTTTTTATTTTCTTCTATTTCTCGTAGACGTTTTAGTTCTAGCTCAACTTGTTCTTTGTTAACAGATGTTGCTTTAACAATATTAGTTGTAGGTTTAGTGATTGTTATTGGCTTAGTTTGAAATTTAAAGCTAAACACTAGGAGGCATCCTAAAACAATATGAAGTAGGATAGAAAAACTTAGTGATTTTAAAGTGTGGTACCAGTTTGTAAACATGAGTGCTATTTTTCAGGCGGGTCGGTAATCATACCTACTGATGGAACTCCGGCTCTTTGAAGCAATGTCATTAGTTCGATTACATCACCGTAAGGAACTTGTTTGTCACCACCAACAAAAACGGGTATGTCGGGCTGGTATTTCAATAGAGCACTCACACGATTAAGTAGTGTATCTGGTAATACAGGCTTATCTTGATTTTCACCATAGTTTATGAAGAAGTTCCCCTCTTTATCTATATTAACAATTACAGGTTCTTTCTCATTTGGAGGAAGAGGAGCCGAGGGGGCTTGTGGTAAATCAACATTTACCCCTTGAGTTAATAATGGAGCAGTCACCATAAAAATAATTAAAAGCACTAGCATTACATCAATATAAGGAACAACATTGATTTCAGACATTGGGCGTTTTTTTACTCTCTGTCTCATAACTAGTTTTTAACTATGTGCATGACGATGTAAGATTGCTACGAATTCTTCAAGAAAATTGTCATATCGGTTAATTAAACGTTCAACATCATATGAGTATCTGTTGTATGCAATTACAGCAGGTATTGCAGCAAATAAACCCATCGCAGTTGCCACTAAAGCCTCACTTATACCAGGCGCGACCATCGCTATTGTCGCTTGTTGTACCGTACCCAGTGCCTGAAAACTATTCATAATCCCCCATACTGTTCCAAATAAACCTATATAGGGGCTAGTCGATCCAACAGTAGCTAAAAAAGAAAGGTTAGTTTCAAGATGGTCGACTTCTTTATTCATAGCAATACGCATTGCTCTTTGAGATCCTTCAAGCGTTGCTTCAGGGTCTATATTTTCTTGTTTTTGAAGACGAGAAAATTCTTTATACCCAGCCTCAAAAATTTTTTCCATTCCACTTGATTCATAACGACTAGACGTAATTCTCGTAAATAAAGGACTTAAGTCTTCCGATGACCAGAATCTTTCTTCAAATATATCCGCATTATTTTTAGAGTGTTTTAGAAGAAAGCGTTTATTGAATATCATTGTCCACGATACTATAGACGCTACGACCAGTATCAGCATAACGAATTGCACAAGCAGACTTGCGTTAAAAATTAAATCAAGAAATGAGTGATCAGCTGTCATTTGTTAGCTCCATGAGTAATTTCTCAGGCATTGGCGATGCTTTCAACGTATTTGAATTTAAACAAGCAATTTTTACCTCTGCTTGGGTTAATAATTCATCTTTTTCATTAATTATTTCTTGCTGAAATACGAGACTAGCTCCACGATTATTTAATAATTTGGATGTTATCGTCAGCAAATCATCAAGATAGCCAGGTTTCATATAATTAATTTTTAAATTCTTCACGGCAAATATTAATTTGTATTTTTCAATCAAGTTTTTATGATCAAAGCCAATGTCTCTTAGCCACTCAGTTCTAGCACGCTCCATAAAGCGCAGATAGTTCGCGTAAAATACAACACCGCCA
>MDSX01060853.1_pt1 | contig 10690 bp, 11 predicted proteins | sample 811141 | NCBI WGS metagenome assembly MDSX01 (sample SAMN05326642, study PRJNA326480) | marine metagenome | isolation source: seawater | place: Atlantic Ocean: South East | collected 2010
ACCAACTCCGCTTTCGGGGGACGGGTTACCCGACTTAATCAGCGTACCTTTAGCTGAGGTAGATCGACTAGATGACATGCCCGCGCCGAGGGCGGCTATTTCTTCACCCGTCTTGCCCGAACCGCTTCGCCGGTACGTTGGCGGCGATCTCGACCAAGTTCCATGGCGGCGACTTGGCTTAGGCGCCTATCAATGCCTTATTTCAACAGGAGAAGATGAGACGTCTGTTCGATTACTCCGAATCCCCGCGGGAAAACCCGTCCCGTCGCATACTCACGGCGGGCTGGAGCTAACGCTCGTGCTGCACGGTGCGTTTACTGATACGACCGGCCAATATGCGCGTGGCGACTTGCAAGAGGCGAGTGAAACTCTAGAACACCAACCATACGCGGCAGCCGGCGAAGACTGCATTTGTCTAGCCGTTACGGATGCACCGCTTCGCTTCAGTAGTATAGCCGCTCGTGTTGTGCAGCCGCTTATCGGCATCTGATCGTAAATTTTACCAATAAAAAGATCGCCTGAATCCACATTTTTAAAATCAAAACGAAGTTAGTTGTGTGTCGCTACGTTCGCGAAAAGGAGGGTTTCACACACGCGGTGCAATTCCCCCCAATAAAAAAACGTGCGCCTTCTATCTAATGACGACCTATATATTGCGATGTTATGAAACTGTTAAGTTAGTGTAACATTTCTGCAGACGAAGATAACTTCCCTTAGCATTTACTGTTCCGGGTCAAAAATTGCCATAAAAATTACTAACCGATACCTTTCGTAATAGAGTGGTTTAGCATTGGCTTCCAAACGATGTAATCTACAGTTTAACTGCAAACTACCAAGTGGATAGGTGCATCCAGTGAACTGCGAAAAGCGTCATAAGCGATTATCAACAATTTAGGTTCCCGATTTCCCGTGTTATTCGCGCCTCGTAGGACAGGATACGGAATGCACGGGCATGGCTTGAAAGTCCGCCCGGAACGAGATCATCGATTGGGCAATTTCCGTACATTCCGCCAAAGTCGCTAAACATATGGGCGATGTCTTTCTCGCTGAGTTTTCTTTTGTCCAAGAAGGTCTTCAATGCATGACCGCCACGCAGGAAGGGTTCGAACCGGATTCAAACAGGCATGGACCAGACGCCAGAGATTGACTTGACATCCTACGCCAACTTATGCGCAGCCTCCAAATCACTTTCCCCACATGACACAACGCCTGTAGCGCCAAGCTTGTCCGTACTGGTGGCTTCTCTTCGACGATGGGCGCCTCAAGCGAGGTATATACGTATCTACCCCGTAATACTTTCCCAGACCATTTGTTCAAGTCCCTCGGTACGAAACGCAATAGAAAACTAAACCCGCCCCACCGCAGTCACTAGAAACAGAACGTCAGACACTGCCGTCGCAGATAACTTCGACGAGGTTGGGTCCGCTGCTGTTCGCAAGCGCGCGATCCAAAGCGTCGCGCAAGCCGCCCGGATCTTCGACGCGTTCCGCCTTCACGCCCATAGAATTCGCTAGAGCCGCGAAATTTACTTCCGGTTCCTTGAAGTCCATTCCGATGAAATGATCGTTCTTGTGAAACGACAGAAGCCGCTGCTTGATGATCCTATAGCCGCCGTTGTTCACGATGACGTAAGTCATTGGCAACTTCTGGTTGGCAGCACTCCAAAGGGCCTGAATACTGTACATCGAACTACCGTCACCTATGATCGCACATACTGGGCGTTCCGGATGAGCCAGCTGAACCCCAACAGCGGCGGCAATTCCCCAGCCGATCCCACCGGAAGCAAGGCCGTGATAGTCGTAGCGATCACGATAGGGCCGCAGATCGTTTAGGTACCTCGTCGCCGTGACACCCTCGTTGACGACGATCGCATTCTCCGGCAGCGCTTCCGTGATTTTCAGCATCAGCCAGTCCGGATCAATCGGCGTTCCGCTGCCCGCATCACTGATGCTTTCAATGAGTTTCCCGCGATTGGCCGCCCAATTCTTATCCGTTAGTGCGGCGATGCGCTTCTCGGCTGCATCCGCAAGGGCAGAGCCCCCTTTCTCCTTCAAGAACGGGATGAGCGCCTTCAAAGTCTCGCGCACGTCACTGCCGATCGCCAGTTCTGTCGGATAGTTCTTGCCCATCTCCCAGTCGTTCAAGCCAATCTGCACGATTGGCAATCCATCTGGCATGGGATCGACCTCATCCCAGACAGACATACGGAGCACATCCGCTCCCACGACGACCATCAGATCAAATGGCTCCAGAACACTACGAACTTGCTTCTGGCTGCGCGAAAGGCTGCCCATGAAACACGGATGCTCTGAGAGGAAATGTGCCCCATAGGGGACGGTCTGCTGATATACGGTCGCGCCAAGCGTGGACGCGAACGCACTCGCTTCGGCAAGCGCATCGCTGGTGACGACCTCATTGCCACAGATCATGACGGGATTTTCGGCCCGCAATAGCCGTTCCGCGATTTGCTCGAGCACGTCGTCAGACGGGCGGTTTCGAGTGTCGACACGTGTGGCCGAGCCCAGGTCGATGCCAGATTCGTTATTCAGAATATCGCCCGGCAAAGACAGGAATACCGGGCCGGTCGGCGGTGTCATCGCAATCTTGGCGGCGCGATGAACGATGCGGGGCATATCCTCGAGGCGCGTGATTTCCGTCGCCCATTTCACCAGCGGCTCCGCCATAGGCACCAGAGAATCATAGAGCAATGGTTCCGTAAGACCGTGCCCCAGCTCCTGCTGCCCCGCGGTGATGATGAGCGGTGTACCGGTGAACTTGCAATTGTAGAGCGACCCCATCGCGTTTCCGAGACCGGGTGCCACGTGCACATTGCAGGCGACCAATTGTCCAGAGGCCCGAGAAAACCCGTCAGCCATGGCCACGACAACGGATTCTTGCATGCCCATTACGTAGGTTAGATCTGGGTGATCTTTCAAAGCATGCATGATCGGCAATTCGGTGGTTCCCGGATTACCGAAGAGATGCGTAATGCCTTGCCCTTTCAGTAGTGAAAGAAACGCCGAACGGCCGGTGATCTGGTTCGCAGCCATGAATTGCCCTTTCTCGTATAGCTCGAAAAAACGCGCCGCGCGTGAGGTGGCGCGATGCCGTTTAATATCGCAAATCGATATAGAGCTAACACGATGGTCGTTCAGGTGTGGCAATAGTGTCTTCGGTCTCCGATACTAGGACGTTCAAAAATCGGAAGGGTCAGTCTATGAAACCAGTTTGTTTCGTAATCGGCGCCGGTGCCGGAATAGGCGGTACGGTCGGAGCAAAATTCGCAAGAGAGGGGTATCACTCCGTAATGTGCCGACGCACGGGACAGGAAGGTCTCGACCAACTCGTCGCCAGCATCAAGAAGGACGGTGGATCGGCAACCGGCGTGTTGCTCAATGCAATAGAGCCGGACACTATTGAGGACCAGGTAGCGGCGGTCGAGGCCGACATCGGCCCCATCGAAGTCGCCGTCTACAACCTCGGCTCACAGGTTGGCGATCGTGGCCTGTCGGCCACTTCGTATAAGACGTTTGAGATGGGTTGGCGCCTTGCCACTTTCGGCCTGTTCCGACTGGCTTCCGCGTTGTGCCCGTTAATGGTTGGCCGCGGACATGGTACGCTGCTCGTCACATCGGCGACCGCCGCGGTTCGAGGTAACCGGGGACAACACTCACACGCCGCCTCCATGGGTGGACGCCGCATGCTGTGCCAGACCCTCAACGCAGAACTCGGACCTCAGGGAATCCATATCGCCCATATCCTTATCGACGGCGCAGTCGACGCACCCGACACACTCGGCAAGATGTTGGGCCCGGAACGTTATCAGGAGCTGCGCGAAACCCGTGGCATGGAGCATGACGGCCTGATGCTGCCGGAAAAGATCGCCGAAACCTACTTCCATCTAGCCCAGCAGCACCGGTCAACATGGACCCATGAAATCGACCTGAGATCGTTCGGCGATCTGCCGTGGTGGAATACTCGCGGCGGTATTTCGGGAGAAGTTTAGCCGGACACCGCGGCTAACCTCGGGCCGCATACATTCCGCTGTTCCGGGCAATGTTTCCCGCGACAGTTATGGCCCGTTTTAGCGGTATGGGATTTGCTTTCCCTTGACCGACGATGTCGTAGGCGGTGCCGTGCCCGGTCGTCACGGTCGGCACCGGTGAGCCGCCGTGGATGGCGATACCGCGCTCGAATTCCAAAAGCTTGTTCGCGATCTGACATTGGTCGTGATACATCGTGACGATTCCGTCGAAACCTTTGTCGCGCGCCTCGACATAGACAATATCAGCTGAAATCGGTCCTTCCGTCTTCATGCCGTCTTGGTTGGCCCGTTCGATCGCCGGAATGATCGCGTCCACCTCTTCCGTCCCGCAAAGCCCGCCTTCTCCGCAGTGAGGATTGTACCCGGCGACCGCTATCTTTGGGTTTTGGACGCCATTTGCCGCTAGCGAGCCGTGAAGCAGGCGAATTATTGCGTGGATGCGCTCGGTCGTCAGGAATTTCCAAACGTCCTTCATCGGGACATGAGATGTCACCCGCGCTACCCACAGGCCTTCAAGGACGTTCAACTCCGAGAATGTGCCCTCATGAGAAAGATGGCTGGTACAAAAGTCGATACCGTCCCGGTATTTCCACCCCGCCAAATTCATCGCCTTCTTGTTCATCGGCGCATAGGCCACGGCGTCGATCTCTTGATCCGCCGCAAGATCGAGTGCCAGCGACAGGGCCTCCATTGTATAGCGGCCCCCGATCTCGTTGGCCGTGCCGATCGGCAAAGCATCTAGGTCGATCGCCGTCACAGGCGCCCGCAGAAATGGAATTCCGGATTGTCCAAAATCAAAATCCGATAGGCGTTCACACACCTGCAGGTCCAGACGGAGCCCCAATACATTGAGGTGTCGCTGGAGAATTCGCTCGTCGCCTATAACCACGAGTTGCACAGCATCATCTGCGTGCGCATCCGCCAATACCTTGGCCGCCAATTCCGGTCCAATCCCAGAAGGGTCTCCCATCAACAAGCCGACTTTCGGTTTATCCTCACGGGCCGCAGCCATCGCACCACCTCGACAGTACTCGCACATCCTTGCATGAGAGTCGGTCGAAACCGACCGGGATCAATAGGCGAAATAGCAGGGTTTGTCGCTGCTAGCCACGGCTCGCTTCCCAGACTTGGCCCCAGCGGTTGTAGTCAAAGATGATGAAATCGACGAGGCTGCATCTGAAATTGATAACGGACTGGTCCAGCATCATAAAACGAGCACAAGGAGAGCTGCGAGCACCGCCATGACCGGCAACCTCTCCTTGAGAGCGAACCAACTACCATCGTCATCGTTATTCGCCATGTTGCCAAAGCTTTTGCTTATCGCGGCACCATTGTCGATTTGACGGACCGTAATCTTAACCCGCGAAAGCGTTATTTTCTAAGTCTTTTCATCGCCTTCAGTTCAGGCCAGACGCTACTTCGGCTCTGAGAGCCTCAGCTTCCGCATCGCGGCCCAACCCGTCATACGCCATGGCAAGTTCGCGCATTAGGCTCGGCGTCGCTACTTTTCCGACCAATGGCTCTAGAAAATCGGACGCCTCGGCGTGACGCCCAGCTTTCAGCAGTGCATTGGTTAACGTTAGTCGGAACACATCACGCTGGGCATTGCTGCCGCCTATCCGCAAGGTCCCGCCAATTACAGGAAAAATATTATCCGCTGCGGTACCGAATTCCTCATCCCGGTAAGCGCCTACGCCTTCGCAAAGAGACTGGCCGATACGTCCGATAATCTCGCCATTGGTGCTTGCTTCCCCTTAGACATAGGCATTCTGACTTTGGTTGAAACGACGCAAGGTTCGCTGTCGATCGGCCGCCGACATAGTCATCGCGAAATTAGCGTCGGTGGAGGCAATGGCGTGCTCATCTACGTGTCGCAGCCATTTATCCGCAAGAGGTTCGCATCGGGCTCCAACGTCGAGGTAGAACTCCTCAAGACGCCATAGTCCATCATTCGCGTCACCATATCCTCGTCGCAAGCCGCCATGCGTGCAACGTAGATATCGCAGACACGATCAAATTGTTCCTTCTCGAGAAGCGGCAGACAAAGGTGCCATCAGAGGTGACCGCTGAGCCATACTGCATCGCGCCAATCATCAACCGTGCTCTCCAGCCATTCGATATTCTCGTTACAGCGCCCCTGCATCTGCATGAAGTGCGCCACTGCATGAACGGCCCAGCGATCGCGCGGCTCAATTTCGACCGCGCGGCGGCCCATCTTTTCAGCTTCCGCGTATTCGCCCGCTTCTTCGAGGCCGAATGCGCCCATGCCGAGGAGGTAACCGTAATAGGGCATATTGTCCGACCACTTCGGCAAGATGTCCTGAGCCAATTTTTGCAATCGCCGCGCTTCACCGACCAGAAAATAAGATTCGTGAGCGCATTTTGTCGCCATCATATCGTAGGGATATCCCCCAGGATGTCGTCCCACATCCGACCGGCTCTGGAGAATTCGCCGGCAGCCACCGTCTCAAAGGCGTCAATATGAGCCTGTTCGCTCGGCAACAGGCGACTCCGCCGTGCCCGAGCCGCGAGCAGTTCGAGACTGACGCGGGGATGAATCGGTCCCACACCACCAAAACGGCGCGAGCAACCTGTGAGGCAATAACCCAGCGCAAAATCGGGATCGACTTCCGCTGTTTCCAACAAACGGCCGACCGGCTCTCCTGCGAACAACGTTTAGTCGTCCATTGCCGAATTGAACGCATCCGCGGTCTTAGGCAAAGACGCGGTGAATTCCAGTCCAGGCTTATCGGTTGCCAAATTTCCTCCCCAGAATCTTCTTTCCCGACCGCTTTCCAGCCTGCCGCTCGAACATACATGGTTCGCGGACTTCGGGAAGCCGTCAGGAAAGAAATCATGCCACATTTGCCATTGGAGGGCGTTCGCGTCCTTGATCTCTCACGAATCATCGCTGGACCAAACTGCACCATGCAGCTAGGAGACCTCGGGGCAGAGATCATCAAGGTCGAGGTCCCGGAAAGCGGCGACGACTCACGCCGTATGAAACCGCCGGAAGTCGGTGGAGAAGGACACTTTTACCTCGCGTTCAATCGTAACAAGAAAAGCATTGCGGTCGACATGAAGTCGGACGCTGGACGCGACCTCGTTCTGAAGCTCGCTGCAAAATCAGATGTGTTCGTCGAGAACTTCCGGCCCGGTGTCGCGAAACGTCTCGGAGTCGGCTACAATACATTGCGCGAACTCAACCCCAGCCTCGTCTATTGCTCCGTCTCGGCCTACGGACAGGAGGGTGTGATGTCGGAGCGTCCCGGGCTCGACCCCGTGTTTCAAGCGGAAATGGGCCTGATGTCACTGTGCGGCGAGATTGAAGGTTCTCCGATGCGCCATCCGTTATCGATCATCGATCTTTTTACAAGCCTCTACGCCTCTACCGCCGTCTGTGCCGCGATCGCCGATCAGAAAGCGACCGGACAGGGCCGGCATATCGACGTCTCGTTAATGGGCGGCGCAATTTCGGTGCTCGGCAACGCAGCGCAGTATTATTTTACTGCAGGTGAAGCGCCGCCGCGCATGGGCAATAATTTTCCAACGGTCGTGCCAGTCGGCGCCTTCGCGGGAAGCGACGGCGGCCTGTTCTATCTCGCGTGCGGGACGCAGCGCCTATACGAAAACCTCGTGGTGAAAGCCCTCGACCGCCCAGACCTCGCAGAAGATCCGAGATTCGCTGCCATGGGAGATCGGGTCAAACATCGCGACATCTTCATGCCCCTCCTCGAGACCGTCTTCGCCGAGCAACCGCGCGGCCATTGGGTCGAAAAGCTGCGCGCCGCCGGCGTTCCCTGTGGACCCGTACGCAGTTTGCCCGAGGCCCTCAATAGCCCGGAAGTGCTCGAGGCCGGTCTGGTGCAAACCATGGCGCATCCGACAGCCGGTGACCTGAAGACATTACGCTCACCGATTGGCCTGTCCGATCGACCTGCGCTTGACGACAAACCGCCACCACTGCTCGGTGAGCACACCGACGAGATTCTACGTGAAGTGCTCGAATTGGATTCGACGGGCATCGCCGAGTTGCGCGAACAAAAGGTTGTTTCCTGACTCATCGATCCCGGTTGATCCGGCACGATAGTAAATACCAGACGACCGCCAGCAATTGCAGAGTGATACCGGCTGCAATCGCCCATTGGTAGGATTCCGCCGCGAACCGACCTCCTGGAGCACTTGGGAACCCGTCAATGATCACCCCGATAAACCATTGCACAGCGAATACTGATGCAAAGACGAGGAAATTGAGAGACGAACTGGCGCGCGCTGCGTATTCGGATGGGAAGTTCTCCGTCACTACGGGATATATCGCATAGGCACCGGCCGATGTGAACGACGCGAAGAGCCAAAGAGGAACGGCCCATTCCGTTACCTCCAACGCTAAGGCCATTTGGCATCCCATGAACATCAGAAACGCTGTCAAAATGATTGTCATGATCGACTTCCCGCGTTGTAAGAACCGTTGCGCGAGCCCGCCGAAAACAAAATTCCCAAGCGCATAGACACCGAGCATACCGAGCATCGGCCATGCGATCTCCAACGGTGAGAAATCCGCCACATCGCGTAGCCAAAGCGGTGCCCACAGCGTCTGATAGGCACTTCCAACACCGACGCCTGCCATCGCGATCGGGGCAAACCGCCAAAGGCCGCCTGACCGAAAAATAGGCCCGAAACCAGTGAATTGTCGCATCAGCGAACCTGATCGTTGACCACCACCGTTCGGCACCAGAAATGTCACGACGACAAACAGGAGTCCGGCCGCGGCAGTCAACAAGAGCAGGGCGTCCCGCCAAAAGTACACGGCGAGTACTTCCGCAAAAGGAACAGTTGCAATCATCCCACCTACGCCCGCCGAACCCACCAGGATCGACGTGGCAATCGGCAAGCGGCCCGGCAACCACAGAGACGTTGCCTTTATCCCAGAGATGAGGCTGGCCGACATGCCAATCCCTAACAGGACCCGTCCAAGGATCAAATCAGACGCATCGTCCGCATGAATAAATAGCAAAGCTCCGGCGATTGCCGTAGCCAAGAGAAACAACGTCGTGCGCCGAGGGCCGAACCGGTCGAGTGCCAGACCAAGAGGTAATTGCGATAGACCGAAAGCAATAAAGAAAACGCTGGAGATCAAACCTAATTGCGCCGCGTTGAGGGAGAACTCCGCGCTTAAATCCGGCGCGATCAAGCCGTACGCAATCCGGAATATGAAATCGATGACTGGATAAAGCGCAAACGGAACGAGAATTAAGATGCGCTGCCGGACAGTCGGTTCACCGGTCTCTGGCAAGCTCACCGACGAACCTTAAGCCCGTCCAAGCGCGAGGTCGGAGACGAAGGGATTTGTCTTTCGTTCATGGCCTAAAGTGGATATCGGCCCGTGTCCCGGAATGAATGTCACATCGTCGCCGAGCGGCCAGAGCTGCGTCACGATTGACTCCACAAGCTGATCATAATTACCGCGCGGAAAATCCGACCTGCCGATCGATCCCTGAAATAACACATCACCAACAGCGGCGAGCTGGGAGGGTTCATGATAGAAAACGACATGACCCGGCGTATGCCCGGGACAGTGCCGGACGCCCAGCGTCTGCTCGCCTATGGTCACGATATCATGGCCATCGAGCCAACGTTCGGGTGCGAAAGAACGGGCATTGATGCCGTATTTTTCGCCCGATTCCTCTAGGCCATCGATCAAGAACTGATCTTCCGTATGCGGACCTTCAATGGGCAGATCGAATCGTTCCGCCAATTCTGCGACACCGCCCGCATGATCGATATGCGCGTGGGTAACGAGAATCTTCTCCAAGGTAACACTATTCTGTTCGACTGCGCCCAGAATGTGATCGAGATCACCGCCAGGATCGATGACCGCGCCCTTGCTGGTTTTCGTGCACCAAAGTATCGAGCAATTTTGCTGAAGCGGTGTGACCGGTACGACCATGCCGCGCAATCCGTTATCGGGATGCTGTTCTTCACTCATAACTGGGGCGAATAGCGCACCAGAGCCCGTACGCGCAAGCCCCACGCACGCAAGAGCGGATGGCCAAACATCACCACCCGTTCCCGCCCGACAGAAATTATTAGATCACCGTCGGCCGGAATCATCGTCATCATCGTCGGCGCGATCCGACGCGGCCTGAGCAACTTGATCGAGAACGCTGTCGCCTACGGTGAACGTGCCAGTGTCTCGATAGGGACCGAAGAAACGATAGTCCGCATTGTGGTTGAGGATGGCCGCCCGGGGATCGACGGCGTCGAAATGGATCGCGTCTTCGAGCCCTTTGTTCGGCTGGAAGCCTCCCGCAGCCGAAAGACGGGAGGTGCTGGCATCGGGCTCGCCATCGCCCGTTCCGTCGCGCGCTCACATGGCGGAGAGATTGAACTTGAAAACGCGCGGAAGGTGGCCTGCGGGCAATCCTTTCCCTGCCCCGCGCGGATGCCAAATGCCCCGTTCGGCTGTTGATTCCACTGTCGAGCGCTATCTTACCGGTCATATATCGAATTGAACGACCGAAAGAGACCACCCGTGACCACGCCCCTTCCTCTCAACGGCATTCGCGTACTCGACATCGGCACGCTGATCGCCGGACCTTTCGGCGCCACTATGCTCGGTGATTTCGGCGCCGAGGTAATCAAAGT
>MDSX01061369.1_pt1 | contig 10688 bp, 6 predicted proteins | sample 811141 | NCBI WGS metagenome assembly MDSX01 (sample SAMN05326642, study PRJNA326480) | marine metagenome | isolation source: seawater | place: Atlantic Ocean: South East | collected 2010
ATTGATTTTAAGACATGCACCTGAAAAATTTGATCTTGAGATGGATATTAATGGATGGGTTGATGTCAAAGATATAATTAGTAGATTTAAGAAACAAGATGAAAGAAGATATCATTGGTTAAGACCTCATCACTTTAGAGCGATATCCGAAACTGATGGAAAAGGGAGATATGAAGTCAGAGGGAATATGATTAGAGCAACTTATGGTCACACATTAGAACTTGAGCTTGACTTACCTACTGAAAATATACCATCATCACTATTCTATCCATGTAATCCTGATGAAGCAGAAAATCTACTTGAAGTCGGCATAACACCTAGTGGAAGAGCACATGTACATCTATCATCTAGTATTAGAACAGCTGCTGAAGCAGGGAAAGTACACTACAATTTACCAACAATATTAGAGATTGATACAGCAAGAATGGAAGCAGATGGAGAAACTATCTGGCATGCAGGAGTGACAGTTTATCTTGTTGAGTCTGTTGATTCAGGATATCTAACCAAGATAGATAATGACCACCCTGAGTATGAAGTTGCAAGGGCAAAATGGGTCGACGAAGAAGAATAATTAGAGAAATTCACCGCAATTAATGCAGAAATCTAATTCAGGAGTAATTGGTTTTTCGCAAGAAGGACAAAATCCACCTGAAGATTCCTTAACCACTTCTTCACTAGAGACAACTCTGACAGAAGATTCTCTTTCAACAAAAGGAGGGGCAATGTCTTCAACAAGAGACATTAGATTTCTAAAATTAATTGCTTCTTGAATTGCCGATTCTAACTGAATCTGGCGCCTTTCCTTCTCCTCTAGATCCTCAATTAACTTCACATCACCTAATTGAGATTGAAGCCATCTTTGAAATTTCTCAATATCGGATTGCTCTCCCATATTCTCTCGAATATCGCCTATGAAATGAACCCATCGTTTAGATTCTCAGCAGAGTCAGATATGAATACAGCAATATGCGAAAGACGATTCGACCAATATGAGGTTATACTTTGAGTAATTGTAAAATCGTGATAAAAATGGGCGGAGGCCTGATCACTGATAAAACTCAATTAAAAACTGTCAGGGAAAAAAATATCGAGAAAGTATCCAAAGTAATTGCAGAAATTTTATCAGATGATAATTCAGTGATACTAGTTCATGGTGCTGGTTCTTTCGGTCATCTAGAAGCAAAGAAATGGAAATTGGCTACAGGATTTGATGAAGAAACGATATTGGGGCAAAGAAAAGCTGTTAAGAAAGTAAGAAATGATATGATTGAACTAAATCGCTATGTGGTAAATAATTTAGAAAATTTAAATTTAAATTATAAATCCCATCCACCATCATTGTGGGCAGATGGATTAGGCTCGGATTTCAATGGAGACCTTAGTAGATTTGAGGTAAATGATAGTAAAGTCATTCATGTTACATTCGGAGATGTAGTTGATGTTCATGATAAAAGAGAATTTGGCATCTTATCAGGAGATGATTTAATGGTAAGAATTTGTAATGAAATTCCTGAAATTAGCCATTGTATTTTTCTCTTAGGAGATACTGAAGGGTTACTCACGAAGCCACCAAATCAAGATGGGGCTGAACTAATACCAGTTTGGTCGAATGACCAAGAAATTAGTGGAGTTCATGAGAAATCTCAAGACGTAACAGGAGGGATATTCCTGAAAGCTGAAAGTGCGAGTAAGATTTGTCAGATTGTACCGAATGTTTGGATGATTGATGGAAGAAAACCTGAAAGAATGCAGGAACTTATCAAAACAGGTAATACCACTGGCACCAAAGTAATTTAATGAAGCATCTATTATATGTAACCGTCTCGGAGATATGAGAATATGGCAGCAGAGATTCCAGATAGTAGTCTAAGTAAGTTAGATTCATCACAACTAAAGATGATGGAAGAAATGTGCTTAGTCGTAGATGATAATGATAATGCCATTAGTTCAGCTAGTAAAATAGATTGTCATAGAGGTGGCGGGATTAGGCATAGAGCATTTAGTGTACTGATTTTTGATTCTGAAAATAGATTACTCATGCAACAAAGAGCAGAAGAGAAAATTACTTTTCCTGGGATTTGGGCGAATAGCTGTTGCAGCCATCCATTAGATATAGAATTTGAAAATGGAGATTCGAAAGAAGGTGTCATTCATGCTAGTAAACGCAAAATGTTTCAAGAATTAGGCATTCCAATTGAAGTATCCGAAGTATGGGATTATCACCATATAGGGAGGTTCGAATATAGTTGTAGATGGGACGATGAGTGGATTGAACATGAAATAGACCATGTCTTAATAGTCAGAGCTAATGTTGAGTTATCCATAAATAAAAATGAAATTAAAGAGACTAAATGGCTCAATCATGAAGAAATTCTTGAGATGCTAGATGGAAAAAATGAATGGGCGGAAATGATTATTGCACCATGGTTCAGAATGATATGGAAGCATTTCATATCACCACACTATCCTAATATGGATGATTTGATTAATTCAAATAATGAGAAAATCATAAACTGTGGAAGATTATCATTAACGAGTGGTTCATCAAATGGAAAGGAATTAAAGAGAGCTCTTGGAGATCATAAGGATGTTGTTGAGAAGGAAATAATGACCTCCATGAATAAAATTACACAGAGTCGATTACACGGTGCAATGACTCACCTATTCGCAGGTGGAGGGAAGAGGTATAGAGCAATTCTACCAAGATTAGTAGGAGAGGCAACAGGAGTGGCGCATGAGGGCCACTATACTCTTGGTTCAAGTATTGAAATAATTCATAATTTCACACTGGTACATGATGACATCATGGATCAAGATCCAATCAGAAGAGGACTCAATGCAGTACACATAGAGTACGATGATGCTACAGCTATCAATGCAGGGGATGCAATGTTGGCAGTTGGATTCGAGATCCTAGCAGATTCAGAAAAAATAAGTCCTGAAAATCTGAAATTTTTAGTACAGTCAATTGGTGAAATGGTTAGAAGAGTGGCTGAAGGGCAACAAGAAGACTTCGATTTTGAGCAAAGAGAGTACGTTAGTGAAGATGAATACATTGCTATGATTGCAGGGAAAACTAGTGCAATGTTTGAAACATGTGCAGAAACTGGAGCGAAACTTGCAGGTGCTAGCGAAGAAACTGTAGAAAATATGGCAGACTGGGGACTCAAATTGGGTCTATGTTTCCAATTAATGGATGATCTAATAGATATTACTGGCGATACTGAAACATTAGGGAAGCCAGCAGGTTCAGATGTTGTACAAGGTAAGAAGACATTGATTGCAATTCATGCCTTGGATAGCAATAATGATTTACCGGCATTTACCAAGGTTTATGGAAAAGGTGAATGTTCAGAAGATGACCTAGAAGCAGCAGTTAACGAACTAAGAGATAATGGTTCGATTGAATATGCAATGGACAGAGCAATGAGATATCATTCAGAGGCACATCAGATTTTAGATGGATTAGAACCTTCACCCGCATTAGAAGTTTTAAGACAATTAACAGATATGCAATTAACCCGAATTAATTGATACATTTAGCGTTTAATTCGCTGACGATATTACCTTTGGAATCTTTCATCCAAGCATTTACCTGATCTCCTACAAACATTCTACCTACACCCTTTGGTGTGCCTGTCCATATGTAATCTCCGGGAGATAAATCATACCACTGATTAAGATTATTTAACAAAGATTCGACGTTATGTACCATTAAATCAGTCTTTGCTAATTGTCTAATTTCACCATTAACAGATAAACATATTTCCAATATTTCAGAATCCCAGTCGGTCCAAGTACCCAATACTGCAGATCCTCGGAATGACTTACCTTCAGTCCAAGGCCAGCCTTTTTCTTTTGCTAGACCTTGACGTGTACGATTAGTTGAATCGCATCCAACACACATAAATTTTGGTTCTAAATCCTCACCCAATTCTATTACTAATTCCACTTCATGATCTACGTGTTCATTATCATCCATCAACTTAATTGTATTATTGCCATATTTATCTGAATGTTTATGAGATGAATTCGGCATAATAAAAAAACGGGGATAGTCAGTTACATCACCTCCGATTTCTTCAGCGTGTTCAAGATAATTCCTAAAGCAAGCCCAGCCAATAGTCATACTAACTCCAAGGAACAATAGGTATTCAGGGCATCGATAGAGAGATTAAGAATTCGATAGGGTTGAAGTTAGATGACCTGCTAGTAGTATTGATGGCAGATAACCCGTATGTTGTTTTGGGAGTACCAAAAGATGCGACAAATGCCGAAATCAAGCGAGTTTACAGAAAGTTAGCTAGGCAATACCATCCAGATAGAAATCCAGGCGATGCTGCTGCAGAAGAAAAATTCAAATCGATACAAGCAGCCTATGATTCGGTAGGTACTGTCGAAGCTCGGAAAGAGTATGATAGTCAAGGTCGAGTTCAGGATATGTTTGGTAACGGAAATCCATTCTCGAATTTTGGAGGAGGCAGAGGTTTCTCCGGTGGAGGAGATATTGGGGATATTTTTTCACAATTCATGGGGGGTGGAAGAAGCCGACAACAAAGTGAAGATTATGGAAGGCAGAGATCTAGAAGAGAGGCCGAAAGACCTGTAGAAAACGAGAAAGGTAGTGATATCGAATCGGGATTAGATATATCATTAGAAGATGCAATAAATGGTGCTGAAATAAAATTTAGTCATAGAAGATTAAAGAAATGTAAGAAGTGCAATGGGAAATCATTTGGCACTACGAGAAATTGCTCTGAATGTAAAGGATTAGGAGTTAGTACAAGAGAATCAACAATTACTGTCAAAGTACCTTCAGGAGCAATCCATGGACAACAATTGAGATTGAATAAAATGGGTAACGAACATCCAAATGGAACACCTGGTGATTTACTTATCAATATCAGACTTGATGCAGAAGATGGAAGAAGATGGGAAAATGGTAGATTGATACAAGATGTTGCCATAAATTACTCCACGCTTTTATTAGGTGGAAAAATTCAAATTAAAACACCTAATAATAAAAGAATACAGATAGATATACCTCCAAGAAGTAAAATTGGAGATAGGAGAAGATTGAATGGACAAGGACATGATGGTGGTCCATTAGATATTGAATTATCAATTTTAGAACCAGAAAAATTGACTAAAAAACAACTAGATGGGCTTAAGAAATTACAAGATTTAGGCTTATGATTAATTACAACTAGTCATATATGAGAATTATCAGCCACTAATATGAGGGACTTCAAAAAAGTCGCTAAAGTACTAATCCCTCAAAGAAAGAATGTACATATTGCTGTATTCATTTTATCTTTACTAATGATTCCAGGATTTGCAGCAACCCTAACACCAATTGATGTAGAATCATATAATTTAGAATCTCCAGAATTAGAAGCTGCTGAGGTCATGAGAGAAGAATTCTCAGGGGCAGGAAATATTTGGGGATTTGGACTATTTGTAAGAGACTCACAATATTTTGGAGATTCACCTTCTGAGATAAATCAGGTTGATGATTTTTCTGGGATTAATACGGGACAGAGAGAACCCACCGGTGGAATTCTAAATCTTTCAGTATTAAGAGAAATAGATGCTAAGGCTAATTTCCTTGAAAATCATGAAATTTCAGAATATTACTTATCTTTTGCATCGGAAATTTCCGGTCAGCCAATTCTAGGAGTTTTGGATTTAGCTACTGAATTCAGGGTTTTCATGTCTGGACAATCACTTTTAACTAAGCCACAATTCAATCCTGACACTCTAAGAATGGAAGAAGCTCCAACAAATTGGGATGATTGTGGTGCTCTAGAATGCTTGCAATTTGATGATGGAAATGTTACTCAAGAGCATATAGACTTGGCAGCACATAGAATGGCGAATAATAGTAAAGGTGCATTCCTTAGATTTCTCTCTATCGATAGAGCATTTATTGAAGACAATAGTAGTTCGTTGGTAGGTCCTATTGGTGGAGTTTTAGATGAAAATGGTAGTGTTAATACTGATACTTGGGGATTAGGAAGATGGTCTGCATCATCTGCTTGGCTGATACTAAATCTAGATAGGGAAAGAATGCAAAATGAAGGATGGACCTTTACTTGGATTAACGCTAGTGCAGAATGGGGCTATGATTTTGAAGGAGTAGAATTATCTACAGATCCAATAAGATATACAATAGATGATTGTAAAGAAAAAGAAGAAAATAATCAACCATTATGTTCAGTAGAATGGTTGTATTTGTCAATAGAAGAAGATTTGCGAGAACAAGATAATCTTGTAGTGACAATACTTCTTGGTGAAGGGCCTAATGTTGAGATAAATAGAGAATTGTTATCCAGCGCTTATCTAATTATTCTAATGGCTATTGTAGTGATAATTTTACTTTGGTTAAGTTTGAGGAGAATCTCAGATGTTTTAATTGTCGGAGTAGGATTGGTACTTTCTCTATTATGGATGCAAGGATTGATTGGTTGGGGAGTTATTTTCGGAGAAAAATATGGTTTTGAAATAATATTTAGATCTCAATTCTCTAATCTTTTACCAATCTTAATTCTTGCACTGGGTATTGATGATAGTTTACATGCTTTACATCGATATAAGGAGGAAAGAAAGAAAGGAAAAACAAGTGAAATGGCAGCACATGAATCTATTTCCCGTGTTGGAAGAGCTATATTATTAACTTCATCCACAACAATTGTAGCCTTCTTAGCAAATCTAACATCAGATATTGCAGCATTGAGGTCTTTTGGAATAGAGGCAGGAGTGGGGGTTTTTGCAGCTTTCCTTCTAACTGGTCTTTGGGTGCCATTACTGAGGCTAGATATGGATTTATGGCTATCAAAAAGGGGGAAATTAGAAGATGAAAAAGATGGACAATTACATCTTATCCCTAAGGATTGGCTGATAAAAATTACTTCTCAGTCTGCAAAGAAAGGAATTACTGTAGGTATTGTAGCCATAATAATAACAATGGGAGCAACACCGTTAATGCTTTCATTGGAAGGGGACTTTCAAATTGATGATTTCTTAGATGAAGAATCTGATTTTGCACAAGGAGTATACTTAGTTAATCAAAGATTCACTGATGGGGAACCAGGCTACATACTTGTAGAAGGAGATATTGCAAATCCAAAAGTAATCGAGGCAATAGGATTGACAAGAGAAAATATGAATTCACATGATAGAAACTTAGATCCTGATCAAATATCTAGAACTCCGTCTGGAGAAGTCGAATTAATTGCACTTGATGAAATATTGATGTTTGTGCAAGCAGCAATGTATGAAAATATTACTCCATTCGAGGAGGCAGGTTGGGATTCTAATCAAGAAGGAGGAGGTTTAGATTGTCAGACTATGAGTCTCCTCTATCCAGGAGTAGGAATGAGAGAGATACCAATACTAGAAGATAGAGATTGTTTAGTATTCCTTTATGGATTTATTCTAACAAGAGGAGTTCCAGCAAGTGGAGGTTATCCAGCCTTACCACCATCGATAACTTCAGAATATATTCAATCAGAACTAGACTTAGACTACGAAAAGCCATGGCTAGATGTTTCTGGAGACACACCACAATATGTGAGAATGACAATGCGTTTTGGACTTTCTAATGCTGAACAATTTGCTAAGGTAGGTCCTGCGTTAGAACAATTGGTTGAGGATTTACTACCATTCCAAAACTTGTCTCAAACAAATTTAGTAGAGAGAGGAGATATTGATACTGCATTCACATCAGAAGATTATCCAGTAACATGGGCGATTCCAACAGGCGATCCTGTAATTAGATTCGTAGCTGCAGATTCAATGCAAAACGAAATGCAATCAACACTTCTGCTAGGCATAGTATTCTGTACAATTACTTTATGGTGGGGATTTAGAGATGAAGATACTCTCAATGAAAGAACTAAATTAATAAAGAAAAATAAGTTATTATATTTTGTTAAAACAATAGCTGCGATGTCTTTCATGGGAGGGATTATGTTCTTCCTAGTTGGTCCAGAAGCAGCATTAGGGTTTGCAACATTAACTTTATTCTTGAGTATATTCTGGGGAATATCTGGTTTTGGAATTGCAGTAATGACTACTACTCCTATATTCTTAGTAATTATTTGGTTATATGGAATGATAGAAGTTGCAGGTTATGGATTGAACATGGTGACTGTTGCTATTGCAGCAATGTCTCTCGGTGTAGGAATCGATTATGTCATACATGTAGTCGAGAGATTCCGTGAAGAGCAAGAAAATGGCCATGATACCATTACTGCAATAGAGATCGTAGGTGGAGCTTCAGGACTTGCATTATTTGGTTCTGCATTATCAGATATAGGCGGATTCTTAGTAATCACACAATCTAGTATGGGGTTCTTCTCAACATTCGGATTATTTTGTGCAATAATGATTGGATTATCATTGTTAGCAAGTATGATATTAACACCTGCACTGATAGGAATAGTTCACAGAAAGAAAATAATAGTTTGAACTAATATAAATTTCAGTCTTGGTAATTATCCTCACCAGGAACTTCTACTTTCAGACCCTTTCTCTGCCTAATTTCTGCAGTAACTTTGTGGAATAGGGCTGCTGGTAGTTGAACGAAACCTGCATTCTCTGTGTTCCAAACAGCTCTCCCCTGACTTGCAGCTCTGATATCATTTGAGAAGCCGAAAGATTCTGCAACTGGCATTTTACCAATTACACTCGCAGTTCCCCCATCAACAGGCATATCTTCGATTATTCCACGACGTGTAGTTAACTCACGAGTTACTCCGCCAATTACATCGTTAGGAGCATCGATTCGAATATTCTGCATAGGCTCAAATATTACGGATCCTGCTCTTAGAACAGCACCCTTGACAGCATTACGTACTGCTGGAATTGTTTGTGCAGGTCCTCGGTGAATAGCATCTTCGTGGAGTTTAGCATCGACTAAACGGACTAATACTCCCATCAGTGGTTCTTCTGCTGTAGGGCCTTTCTTGCATACATCATTGAAACCTTCAATCATAAGCTCTCTTGTTTCATGGAGATTTTGAATACCCTTAGTATCGTTAACAAACACATTAGTTCCATGTATTGCATATATCTTCCTCATTAGATCTTTGTCCATCCCAAACTCAGCGAATTTATTACCAGTCTCTTTAGCATCTTTTGTTCTAACAGGTCCATCACCAAAGTGTCCTTCTCTAAGTGCATTGATAACATCTAGAGGTAATGGCTCACACTCGATATAGAATCTATTATGTCTGTTGGGAGATTTACCTTCAAACGGACGCCCAGTATTATTGCGTTCAATAGATTCACGGTAAACAACAATAGGCTCACTGACCTTTACTTTGATATTCTGTTCTTCTTGCATACGGAAAATTGTAATCTCTAGATGTAATTCTCCCATACCTGCCAATAGAGCCTCTCCAGTTTCCTGATTTGTTGTAACTTGTAAAGATGCATCGGCCTTAGCAAGACCACGAAGAGCATCAATAAATTTAGGTAAATCTTTCATAGATTTAGGTTCAACGGCTACAGTAACTACAGGTTCCGAGTAATGTCTAATTGCTTCGAATGGAGTCGCCTCTGAATCTCTAGAAATTGTGACTCCTGCTGCTGCGCTTCTTACACCTGTCAATGCTGCAATATTACCAGCGGACACTTCAGGAACTTGGATTCTATCTCCACCAACCATCATGCTGACTTGCTGAACTCTCTCAGGTTTAGCTGCACCAATAGCCCAAACAGTTTCACCATGTTTAATTGAACCTGAATAAACTCTACCTACCGCAACTTCTCCAGCATGAGGATCCATCCAAATTTTTGTAATCATTAATTGAAGAGGGCCATCTGGGTCTGTGTTGAGCATTGATTTACCAACTTCTGATTCTAAGTCACCTTGCCAAATATTAGGGATACGATATTTCTGAGAAACTAGTGGTGATGGGAGCTCTTCAACTGCCATATCTAGTAAAACACGGTGCACAGGAGCTTTCTTAGCCAATTCCTTTTGTTCATCATTGTGACAGTGTTCGAAAATATCTGTAAAATTCAATCCTGATTTCTTCATGTAGGGAATAGACATTCCCCAGTTGTAATAAGCTGAACCGAAAGCAACTGTTCCTTTCTGAACAGAAACTTGCCATTCTTTAGCTAGTTCAGAAGGAGCGAATGTCTCAATCAACTTATTGACTTTAATAATAATTTTTTCAAATCTCTTCATCATTTCTGGACCATCAATTTGTAATTCGTTAATTAATCGGTCAACTTTGTTGATGAAAAGAACAGGGCGTACCTTTTCTTTCAGAGCTTGACGTACAACAGTTTCTGTCTGCGGCATAGTACCTTCAACGGCACAGGCAAGGATGATACAACCATCAACTGCCCTCATTGCTCGAGTAACGTCTCCGCCAAAATCTACGTGACCGGGTGTATCGATTAGATTAATCAGATAATCATCACCTTCAATTTCGTGAACCATAGACGCACTTGCTGCATTAATCGTGATTCCTCTTGCGCTCTCTTGCTGATCGAAATCAAGCACTCTTGATTTACCTGCCAAATCTTCTGACATCATACCTGCGCCAGCAATTAGATTGTCGGACAAAGTAGTCTTTCCATGATCAATATGAGCTGCAATTGCAAGATTTCTAATTTTTTCCCTAACGTGCATTACTTCTGTTGCTCGCTTTATGTTGTCTTCTTTACGA
>MDSX01069007.1_pt1 | contig 10687 bp, 10 predicted proteins | sample 811141 | NCBI WGS metagenome assembly MDSX01 (sample SAMN05326642, study PRJNA326480) | marine metagenome | isolation source: seawater | place: Atlantic Ocean: South East | collected 2010
TAAGGTTCGGTTGTCTGAAAAATGATGATAGCTATCCCATTGTGGAATTGGCGAAAAAAGGTATGCCGAGATGGCAAATATTATTAATAATCCTAGGATAACTGCCACTTTCGGAAACATAAAATTTCCTATCATGTATACAGAACTTTCAGTTTATCAGTGTTATAAAAATCAAAGACACATTATTGCACTTTGCAGTTTTCCTCACAAGAATCCATTACAAAACATTCAAAATCCGCAGGATTGCTATAATTTACGTTAGCAATTAGCACGGGCAATCTAAGTCTTGTTCCAAATTAAAGCGACGTAGCATCCATAGAATTTGATAAAATCACGAACGTAGGAAGCCTGAATTTTATGTAAAATAACATTATTATCGTGATTTTTGTATAGTTTAACAGATCCTTATTGATCAATTTAGTGTTGGGCTAAATTAACTCTAATCCAAGCGATAGCGTCAATCTGCAATTTCCGTAAAAATTTCTCTGAAATTCTTGTTGTCAATAACGCTAGGATGACGGCACTCTTAATTCTGGGTGGGAATAACAAATATCAAGGTCTAAATAGCTATTCCGGAGAACCCATTTCCTAAATTTATGATCCAAATTAAAATGATATTGATGAGTCTTAAAACCATTAAGTCCAGCAGATTCAAAAATATTTTTTAAACTATTGGGTAAATTTTTAAAATTGTTAAGATAATACTTCCCAATGTTACTCAACATCTCGTCCGTTACTGATTGCTTTAATAAAAATCTATGTTCTTCAGTAGTATTAGCTTTAGCTGCTGTTTGTCGCAGAAGAATATAGGATGTCACCAAACCTTCGCCAAAAATCCAACGTTCAATTTCTGCCGGATCGTTCTGATGGGCCTGAAATAAATTAATAACACCGCACCCTGGGTGATAAAGAATTTTACCACCACTTGCCTCAATAGCTTTACCCGCACCCATGTCCCCATCACCTGTGAAATGAAATAGTTTGGCAGGAAAACCCCCAGGGTGAAACCCTCCCACCCTCAGCATTGTTTCTCGCCGCACTAAAAAATTTCTACCCCATACAAAAGCGGCGGGTATTTCCCTAACATCAGGTCCAAAATCCAGCAAACCCCAATGAGCTGACCAAATACCGCCATCATATTCTAGGATCATTTCTTTTCGCCAATTTGGCACTTTTGTCTCAAATTTTGGCTTAATAGGACCAGTAACAAGACTAACTTCAGGATCGGCGAACGCTTCAGCTGCGGAGAATAACCAACCAGTTACAGGCCTTGTATCATCGTCAATAAAACAGATCACTTCACCTTTCGCTAACAATAAAGCTAAGTGCCATCCGATAATTTGTCCCGGACGCGAATCAAAAATGTACCGAAAGTTAGGAAAAATTTTTTCATAGGATGAACAAACGTCTGCGGTAGAATCAGTCGAACCGTTGTCAGCAACGATTATTTCACAGTCTTCAAATGGATATTCGAGCTGACTCAATGCAAATAAAGCCCCAGCAAGATAACGGGCTCTGTTTCGCGTTACAATTGCTATACTAATGTTCATACTATCTCTTTTAAGAAATTTGCGACTGATTGGCGCACAGTGTCATCGATCCGGTATTTTTTCGGTTTATTCTGAAAGTCAAAGATCATTACATTCTCCTGCCCAAGAAAAGTGTCAGAAATCTTATAATCTTCTCTATTGAGCAGCCTCAAGTAAGCTTTATATTTGATCGCATGACTTTTATGTGCAACAAATAATTTAGCCGCACCAGTTTTAATTGGACCATTAGACGCTGCTATAGCGATGGGTTCCCAATTTTGATTGTCGGTAGAAAAAAAATCAATAATCCCCTCAGTATTCGATGGACATAATGAATTAAAAAGGTCATCCACAATAATTACCCCAGACTCATCAGTAGCTGCTGTGGCTAAATTTAAATCGTGGCGGACACCCCTTCGAGAATGGTCTCCATCAACACTAAATATTCGAACTTTTTTTGACTCAAGATGGTAAAGTAGATCCTTAGGTTCAAGGTCCTGAGTATTTGCAGTAATAATAGTAACAGCCTCGTTACCCAGACCGAACTTTGCTAGATTGAATTCAAGGTTTATAGCATTGAATTTTTGCATGTCTTCCTCAGTTCTTATGCCTTGAATATTGGGCTGAGATTCAAATAAATCAAAAGCAAAAGCTCGTTCGCCTCGGTTTAGAGTTAGACAAAGATAAATAAAGAGCTTCCCATGGTACACACCTATTTCAGCAATATTGCCTGAAATCTCTAATTCATCTTGAATTTCGAATATAGACCAGATTAATGCGGCTGATCCGCTTTGAAGGTAGCCATTGATCTCGGATGAATCATCAGTTAGGTATTTTAAAAAATTATCATATTTAAATAATTTTGACATCCAATACCTTGGAAATTATTTATGACTTGATGAGAGAATAAAGAAAGCATTACCATTATGCCACCGAGACGTCCAATTTTCTTTACAGCCAGGAAACTTGTTAGTTCTCTTGTCAATATTCCAATCACAGGATTGGAAAAATTCATGCCACCAATCAATAGACTTTGCGATTACATGGGTTACATCACGATCATAATCTGGTATTATGTATTTATTACTATGATCTTCAGCAGCTACAGGTATTACAGCAAATAAGTTGTCAACGTGGTTCTGAGCTCGCTGAAGCAACTGACGCAATTCTGATTCCTGTATATGCTCAAATACGTCTTTCGAAATCATCCAATCGTAGTGTTGACTAAATATTTTTTTATCATTTCCATCAATAATTAAATTACAAAATTCTCGCACGTCACTATCGGCGCTTTTGATGGCATACTCTGATATGTCAACCCCGTAGGCATTATATCCTAGAATTCGAAAAGCTTTGACTATGAAACCCTTCGCACAACCATAGTCGAGTATTCTATCGCTCTCTTTAATCCCCAGATTACTAATCATGTGATGGATCATTCGAATTGTCAGTTCCGGCATCCAGCGATAATTCGAATAGCTAGACAAGCCTAAAACAATCCCATTTTCGAAATAATCATAATCGAAATTTTTAGATGAAATAGAATTATCTCCTTTAATTATTTTCTATGGAAAATTTATATGTTCAATACTGCTATCTAAGGTTTTAGACTTAAAACCGGGGCTACTCATATTTTTAACTGTTTGGTTATTACGCATAAATAAACATGCACTACAAATTTTTCTCGGATCAAATGTTGGTTTAACAGGTTCGGTAAATAATCTGGAAACTTCTTTATTCACTACCAACCCCCATTTTTTTGGGTTGAAACGTCGTTCAGAAACTTTGACTATTTTATCAGCAGCCTCTTCTGCCAATACGGTAACCGAATCGCACGGATAACAATGCGAATAACCATCTTTTTCATGACCCGTTGTATCCCAAAATACGTTATAGATTTGCAAATAACATTGGCCCTTTTCCCAAAGTTGATTAGCAGCTCGTTGAGTGCCATGATATTTAAGTTGATGAAATATCCGGTGAAGAGGAGTACCTTTCTCATCTATAAGACCTAATTTGAATAACTGTTCCGCCAATTCTTTGTGAGCTCGGAGTTGAGCTGCTCTTGTTAAATTACAATCGGTTAAAACTCGGCAATAATCCATTCCGTTTTTTGTTATTGCCTTATTAATCTGCAATAATTTTTTTGCCGTTGTCCAAGGACCATAAACGTATGAATAGCCAACAGTCATGTCAGAATTATCAACAATCGTTGATGGCAAATATTGTTGATCAAATTGCCCGTCAGGATAATGCGGAGAGGCATTATCCGGTGTTATTGAAATACGTATCCATTTAAAAAATTTATAGATTTCATCAGGGATATTACTAGGGAAACCATTTGTAATAAGCCCTAAGTCAATATTCATGTTACTTAACCATTCCACAAATTCCTGGAAATGTGGCCATAAATTTGGTTGACCACCTCCTGATAAAATTAGCCCCCTTAATCTTATATCTGAACCTGTCCTCTCCTTATAACTATCATTGTACTCGGTAAATTCAGTTTTGTTAAATCTGGCCTGAACATCATATAAATCTATAACAAATCTCTTGGCCTCTTCTAGGGAAATCGAGTCTGCTCGATTGCGCAGTATAGTTGAGCAATATTGACAGCTCGAAGCACAAATTTGATGCAAAGTCATAGTAGCCCGTATAATGCTGGCATAACCCGTGTCACGATATTTTTCAAAAATCGGGGCATGATAGGCTAGCTTCTCTCCTGTTGCAGTAAAAGAGTGTTCGGTAGAAGTTACCTTATGACGAATATCATCGGACTTAATTTCATTTTCTTTCTTAAGTAAAGATGATGATACTAAATCGGAATAATATATTTCAAAGCTGAGTGTGTCACCGCGTCGGTCGAAGTTATTAAAAATAAATTGAGCAACTTCAAATGTTATGGGGCTTCTTTTAATACGTGTCCCATCTTCAGCTAGCAAATTATAATGAGTATGTACTGAATAATTTTTTCCACCACGGGCGCTTGTTAATCGCAGTTCAGCGCGACCATTTGCGTTGTTTATCTTATATTGTAAAAGAAATTTTTTTGTCTTCTTTTCCATTTGCTCAATAGCCTAGCTGGACTTACAGTAAAAGAAAAGCACCGGTTTCTTGGTTTTAAGTGCCGAAATTGTTGCGAATGTGATAATAATCTGTTTTTCCCGGCCCCTTTACAATGAACTTCAGGATACCTATGTTATCGATTCAATTCAATTCTAAGAGGAGCGAAATGCCTTATGTAGGAATACAACTCGGGCGGCCCGCACCGGTTTCTTATTCTTGAGATGAAATAAGATCTTGGTTAAATCTTTTGATATATTTATTTTGAAGCTCAATGGAGCATTTTCAATTTGACGGAAAAACCACACTTTGATGGGATTTATGGAATGACCGCAAACCCGTTGAGGCAAATCTTCATGATGGGCTCAATATGGTTTCTAGCAAATGAAAAAAAAAATCAATCTTTAAATATTCTTGAAATTGGCTCTTGGGGTGGGGCTTCGGCATTGACTTGGGGAGAGGCCCTGCATATTCATAATAGAGGGGAAGGTACTTTAACCTGTGTTGATGCATGGAAGCCATATTATCATCAAAATGAAATTTATGATGATTTGAGTAAGAAAATTAACAAGGCTTTAGCTAGTGATAGACCCTACCAGATATTTAAAAAAAACGCTAAATTTTTGCCTTCCACTGTAAAACTAAAGGTAAAACGAGGTTGGTCTAGCGATATACTGCCAAAATTAGAAAGAGCAAGTTCTGACCTTGTGTATATTGATGGTGATCATAGCTATCATGGAGTAACCAAAGATATTAATCTTTCTTCTGAACTAGTTAAAGATGGGGGTATTATTTGTGGCGATGACTTGGAGCTCCAGTCCCACCAAGTAGATGCCACAATTGCAAAAAAGAGACCCTATTTGGATAAAATGCTAAATAAAAATACAAATACGGTATTCCACCCTGGGGTGACGCTTGCTGTCGGGAAGAAATTTGGTCCAGTAAGTTCTTGGTGCGGATTTTGGGCTATGCAAAAAAAAGGTGACCATTGGAAGAAGGTATCTTTGAAGGGAATGCCATCCCATATTCCAAGCTTTCTATCCCAAAAAAACTTAATTGGGCTAAAAGCATTGCTAATGGAAAAGGGATATTTTAAATAATAGTTTCCGCGCTTTTGGTACAAATAGGGAGTCGATTGACCTACCATTTGTTCTACCCCTTCACACAGGCCTTATAAAAACCTATAAATACCAGAGGGTTACCTGATAGGGTGGTGCGGGCGGCCTGGGTTGTGTTCCCACATAAGGCATGTCGCTCCTCTTAGAATTCAATTGAATCAATAACATACGAATCCTGAAGTTCATTGTAAAGGGGCATCTTTGTACTACACTTTGTGCTACACTTCTGTGGTCTTCTTAAGTCCACATCAACCCTTCTTAACCCCTCTTTAAATACCCTCTGTGAGTCATTTTAAGAGTCATACAGGGTAATTAAATATCCAGACTCTCCCTACCTAAGACCCCTAAAGATGGACACAGTGATTCTTAAAATGACTCACAGAGTCATTGTCTGGGTATTTCTTGAGTGGTCCTAGGGGGGGGCTCAGAGGAGATATGATCATTTCTATTTAGGGTCTAGTTTCAGTTTTTAAGCGCCACGTTCTAGTTAAAGTAGATGCTATTTTCACCACCTTGTACGGCAATTGAGGTAAACCGTTTACGTTTCAAAAGTTCCTTTAGAAGATGCGCAAGCGGACTCTCTCCCGTTGGATAGATTTTTGCAGGACCAGCTTTATACATCTCTTCGATCTCTTGAATAGGAGCAATATAGCGTAATATGAGATCGTCATCAGATAAAGACGGACCACCCATTTTTTCTCTTACTTTGGAAATATTTATCTCTTCAACCTCCCAATTGAGGAAATGTTTAGCCCTGGGCGAATTATAAATTACATCCCGTAAGTTTGGGTCAACATCGGCAGCAGCCTCTTTCCCCCAATGCCCCATTACAAACTGAATTACCTCATCTGTAATCTGCTTGAAACGATCTCCGGAGATTACATTCAAAGTCGCTTGTGAGCAAACAAACTGAGAGAATGGAGTAACCATGATTGGGTATCCGAGTTCAGCTCTTACCGTACCGACTTCCAAAAGTACTTCATCTAATCGATTAGCAATCCCTATTTGGTTTAGTTGGTGTTTTAGATGTGAGATCACTCCACCTGGAACATTATGAATGTACTGCGACAAGTCATACTCAAGTGGTGCTCCTATCGGTAATTTCTCCCGTATGGCAATTTGGGTAAAATGCTCTGAGATTGGTTGCAATCCATTAACATCAATCTCAGGCTTGAAACCAAGTAAGCGACAATTTTTTTCGACATTGAATACTGAAGGTTGCGAAGAACCATCACTAAGCGGAGGTATTGCGGTATGCACTGTTTCAATTCCTAACGCCATTGCCTCTGCATAACAGGCTTGCATCAGCCCCGTGGTACAATGACCGTGAAATTCAACATCTACTTCGCCGGCACCAGATAATACACTGGGAACTAGGGTTTTGGTTCTTTCAGGAGTCAGAAGACCAGCTGGATCTTTTATGAAAATTGCATCTGGATTAAATGAAGCTGCGTGAGTTGCTTTTTCTGCATAGTATTTATCTGTATGCTTGGGAGAGATAGAATATACTAGGCCAATAACAATTTTAATTCCCACCTCTCTGAGCATTTCCAAAACTGCCGGCAGTCGGTTGTTAAAGTCATTTGATGATTCGATAATTTGCACACGATTAATCCCGTGGGCAGCAAGTCGTTCGACATATATTTTAAGAACTGAAAGGGGGGTTATATCGAAGACGGTGACGGAGGGTGACATCATGAAGGTGATCGGTGTTTTTTTTATTTTATTTGCCATGAGACGAATCCGCTCCCACGGATTTTCTTTAAGTTCCCGTATACATTTTCTTAAATGGCCTGAACCGCAAACTTCTATAGATTTGAAGCCAATTTCATCCAATTGTTCTCCAACAGGGGCCATCATTCCTGTCCTCATACCCATCGCCCAGAGACTGTGATGACCATCCCTAAGCGTGGTATCTACAAATGACATCTTTTTCATGCTGATAACCCTTTGTTAGAAAAATCCTTAATTGATATGGCTGCCCAAGATTTGATCAACTGTTCTTGTGTTGTGATATTGTGCGACGAAGCTTTCGTCTTGTAAAAGCTTTAACAAAAATTTGGTGTTTGTGTCTATGCCCTCTATTACTAAGTTACTTAGGGCTTCTGACAGTTTATGAATTGCCTCAATCCTGGTAGGCGCATGGGCGATTACTTTAGCCACCAAAGAATCGTAGAATGGTGGTATTTCACAATCTTTCTCACAGTAGGTGTCGACTCTAATTCCGTCACCCGTCGGTGCGCACCAATTTGTCACTTTTCCAGGTGAAGGTCTAAAATTTTCTAACGGAGTTTCAGCTGTAATTCTGGCTTCTATGGCATGCCCATTGACCCTATACAAATCTTGAGCATTATCAATTTTTTCTCCGCGATTTACGCGGATCTGTTCCTTGACAATATCCGCCCCTGTCACCATTTCCGTAACCGGGTGTTCAACTTGTAGACGCGTATTCATCTCAAGGAAAAAAAACTCCCCACTGTCTTTATCATAAAGAAACTCGACAGTGCCAGCGCTTAAATAACCGACTTCCTTCGCAATTTTGATTGCTGCCTTTCTCATTTTTTTTAGCACGGTTTCAGATGCTACCGTTACAGGCGCTTCTTCGATAACTTTCTGAAACCGGCGTTGCAGACTACAATCTCTCTCGGCCATATGAATCACATTTCCAAATTGATCGCCAAGGATCTGAATCTCTACGTGTCTGGCATCTTCAATAAATTTTTCAATAAAAAGTGTTGGATCGCCGAAAGCGGCTTCCGCTTCTGAAGCCGCGGTCGATAATGAAGAGTCAAGATTCGCTAGATCACGAACAACTTTCATACCACGGCCACCTCCACCTGCAGCCGCTTTAATAAGAACTGGAACCCCGAGTTCTTCTGCTCTCTTTTTCATGATTCTAATATCATTGACACTCTCTGAAATTGGCAACACCGGAACATCGCATTTTTGTGCAATCCCTCGAGCATTCAATTTGTTACCCATTTTTTCTATTGTACTTGGTTTTGGACCAATAAATATTATGTTATTTTCGTTACATAAATTTGCTAGAACAGGCTGCTCTGATAAGAAACCATAGCCCGGGTGAAGAGCGTCGCATCTTGTACCAAGAGCCGCTTGCATAATGAGCTCGGGTCGCAGGTAGCTATCGCGCGCCAACGGTGGCCCAATACAAACACTTTGTGTTGCCATTTTTGCCGGTAGGCTGTTTTGGTCAGCAGCGGAGACTGTGACCACCGATTCTATTCCCAATTTATCACAGGTACGGATTATACGTGCAGCAATCTCTCCCCGGTTTGCTATTAAAATTCGCTTAACGGCTTTTTTTCTAGGCATTTTCTATCTCAATCAGAAATAACGTCTGATTGTGTTCGATCATTGACTGGTCGTCGGCAAGGATTTCTCGCACTAAACCCCCTTTAGAGGCTGTAACGGCAGTAAAAACTTTCATTACCTCTACGAGACAGAGAGTGTCTCCTTCTGAGACTTTAGTGCCCAATTCGACAAAGGGGGGCGCATCAGGCTCCGGTCGGCGGTAGAATGTGCCTACCGTTGGCGCCTTAATCGATAAAAGCTCGTCAGATACCAATTTTTCTTCATCGAGTATAGGTTTGGTAGGAGAATTTAAAACTTCTTGTTGAGAGTTTTCCTCCGTTTTCTGTTCTTCCCGGCGGTTAACTAAAGTATTGGATGTTTCTATAGGAGGAAAACTGAGAGCCTGTATTTCGTTTGCTCCAAACTTTCCTTCTGGATCCCTTTTTAAAGAGAGTTTCAAACCCTTCCATTCAATATGGATCACGTCGAATGGGGCTCCATCAACCAAAGCCAAGATCTGTTCAATATCTGTTTTATCTAAATCCAAAATGATTACCTATATTTTTCTAAACTACAATTCAATGCGCATTAAATCTCGTGCGAATAATAAAGGTCCCTGGTATTCTAACCGAATATCCACTGCCATTTCGTCAAAAAGATGTGGGCCCATTAGATCAATTGGAAAATGATTACGCGCTGCCTTTTTCAGTACCGGACTAGTCGAGTCAAAATGGCCAAAGTGAGTAGCCACTAGGGATTTCACATTTGCTTGTTTCGCTATTCTTCCTAATTCCCCAGGACTAGTGTGGGCATGAATTCCCACTCCTGTTTTCTTTCGAAATTCAATAAATGACTGGGGAAAAGTACACTCATGGATCAATAAATCTGCATCTTTTGATAATTCCACCATCGCATCACATGGCGCCGTATCGCCCGAGAAAGCGACAACACGATCTTCCGCTTCTATTCTTACGCCAAAACATTCACTAATTTCGCGCGGAATATGTTCTACCCAGTCGGCAAAAATTCTAACGTCTTTATCCTCATATACGCACCCTGGCTCCATTTCTCGAATATCAGGGCGAATAGCGGCAATATTATCTTTACGTGCTTGATAGTGAGATCGAGCTAAAAAGTCACTTTTAAACGCCCCCTCTTCAAACAAATGGTCCGAGAAATGTTTGACCCCCTTGGGACCGAGTAAAATAGGAGCGTTTTCTCGGTCGAACATCCAACCAGTAATAATAAATGCTGGAAAGTCACAAATATGGTCATGATGTAAATGCGACAAACAAACTACGTCGACATCGGCTGGATCAACACCTGCGCAGACCAGTTGCCGAGTTGTGCCCGAGCCACAATCTAATAGAAAGTGTCTGTGGTTTGAGAGTGTTATAAGAATTCCTGATTGTCCACGTTCTGGGTCAGGAAACGCAGCCCCAGTTCCCAAAAATGTGACTTTCATTGCATAGTACCCCCATCATACTGACAACCATTTTACAACTTAATGGCTAAATTCGAAAAAAAATAATTAGAATTCTGATTATCTTCATATTTCCCATTAATATTGTCAACTAAATGCCATGTGCCTTCGGTATCCCAAGAACTGCCGCAAAACCCTAAATTTCATTTTAAAGGAACATCTTTGTTATGCACTTTGTGCTA
>MDSX01059086.1_pt1 | contig 10684 bp, 6 predicted proteins | sample 811141 | NCBI WGS metagenome assembly MDSX01 (sample SAMN05326642, study PRJNA326480) | marine metagenome | isolation source: seawater | place: Atlantic Ocean: South East | collected 2010
GAACGAGTCCACCTCGTCGATGAATATGATGGACGGCTGGAGTTTCCACGCGAGGGAGAACACCGCGGAGACGAGTTTGTTGGCGTCTCCGAACCATTTGGACTGCAGCGTGGACGTTCGCACGTTGATGAAGCAGGCGTGGCACTCTTTGGCGAGAGCCTTGGCGAGCAGGGTCTTGCCGGTGCCCGGGGGGCCGTATAAGAGGCACCCTTTGACGGGCTTCAAGAGGGAGCCGCCGGAGAAGAGCTCGGGCCTGAGCAAGGGGAGTATGACGATCTCCTGCAGCGCGCGCTTGGTGTCGCCCAGGCCGCCGATCTCGTCGAAGGTGGTGGAGATGGTGTTGGGGTTGGCGACGTCGCCCGCAATCATGTCCTCGTAAGGGGTGGTGACGATGTTGGGCCTGCCGAGGCGCTGTGCGATGGCGCGCTTCACCGCCTCCGCCTTCTTCTTCGTGCCCTTGTTGGGATCCAGCGCCTTGACGGCGACCGTGGCTGCGAGGAGGCCGACGGCGGAGACGACGAGCGAGGCGAGGACCTCGACCATGATATCGGGGGGCGGGCCCCGCGGGCCGCCCATGCCGCTCTGTCTCGCGCCCATCAGGTGTCTCGACTAGCTGCTAAGGAGACGGCGCGCTCTCTAAGTGGATCTGGTGGCGGAGGAAGCGGCGGGCCAATTTTATTGAACCGAGACGTGACACGCGTCGGTGGCGGAACGTGAGGCAATCATGAAATTAGATCATCGGCGCTCCCCCGAACCACAGACTGGGCGCTCATCCTTCAGGATACGCGCGAGCTTTAGGTCGAGGTCGACGGCGACGAAGACCATCTGGTGACGTGGTGACCGCGCGGGGCGGAAGGGTGCGTCAGCGAGCGACGAAATACGAGCTCCAGACGCGCGTCTCTTCAGCGCGTTTCAGGGTTTAGGGAGACGGAGATCGGTCGGAATCGGACGTCGTCATGGGTCTTCGCGATCTCCTCGGCCTGAGGCGCGGTGACAAGGGAAACAACGCGGCGGCGGCCGGGCGGGACGCGTACCCCTCGGAGATCATCTCCGAGGCGGTGCCGGAGCAGGGCGCGAGCGGCAGCTCCATCCCCGACGAGCCCGTCACGAGCGGCTTCAGCACCCCATCCGGAATGGTCAGCCGCGCCGACCTCGCGAAGATGGGCGGCGGCGCCGACGGCGTGGCCTACAACCCGTACACCGGGCTGGGCGGACCCTTCGACCCGCAGATGTCCAAGGCGATGTACTCCATAACCGACTCACCCGAGCTCCTCTTCGACGAGGAGCGCCGCGCGAAGACCAGGTCGTGGTCCGAGAATCTCACCTTTCTCACCGGCGTCGGCTACCTAGGCGGCATCATCGCGGGCGGCGGCCTGGGTGCCTACAAGGGCCTGAGCTCCGTCCCGGACGCTGGGCTCATCGATACCCAGAAGCTCAAGCTCAACCGGGTGTTGAACGCTGCCGGTAGCAGGGGCACGAGCATGGGCAACGCGTGGGGATGCCTCGGCTTGTACTACGCCGCCATCGATTCTCTTGTTGGGCATTACACCGCTCACGAGTATCCGAGCCTTGGCGCGGTGGTGGCGGGCGCCGGGGCGGGCTCCCTGTACAAGAGTATGAACGGCGTGAGGGCGGCGGCGGTGTACGGGGTGGTGGGCGCGGGGCTGAGCGCGGCGAACCAGGCTGGGCAATACATGGTGGGATTCGGAGCCGCGTCGAGGCCCAGGTGGTGAGTGAGATCGGCTCGGCCCGGGTGGTGAAAGTAGATCGTATTCGTTGGTGAATGTTAGTCGAGGATATTCCTCCTGTCGTGTGTGTGCGTGTGTGTGTGTGTGTGTCATCGCATGCGCGTGTGTGTCACACTGTGTCGCCCGTGCAAGTCTCGGTTCGTCTCGTCTGTCTCAGTTTCCGATGCTGAAAGTGCGGTGCGAGCGCGTGGGCGAGTGCGGCGGTCTGTATCCGCCCCTCGACGCCCTCGGCGCGCCTCCCCTGTTCCCACCCCGGTCCGTTCCCACTCCCCCGCCCCTGCGCCACTCGAGCTCGCCGGCCCGTCGCCAGTCCCGCGGCGGGCTCATCTGGTCCCCGGAGTAGGGCGAGATGGGCCGGGTCGTCATCCGCGACGGGCCCGCGGCCGGCGCCGCCGCGGGGAAACCGGAGAGCAGCGGTCGGTTGCCACCGCCGAAGTTGGCCATGGACGGGCGGGACTGAAGAGTGCCCGGTCGGCGGTCCATGGGCGGGCTGCCGAGGTGCATGGGCGGGCTGGCCATCTGTTGGTACGCGTGGCGGGAGGGCGGGGGCATGGCGGGGGCGTGGGAGTGAGCGCGTGGGAGTAAGGGCGTGGGAGCCCCGGCTCCGGCTCCGGCTCCGGCGCGGCTCTGGAGCTCGCGGAAGGTCGATGCGGCGCTTCTCGCCGCTCTTCTGCTCGTACTTGCTCTGCAGCTCCTTCTTGTCGAGCTCGAGCTGCTGCATCTGCTGCCAGAGCGCCTCCGCCTTGGCCTTGGCGCGTTTGTACGCGGAGTGGACCTCCAGGAGTTTGTTCTTGTACCCCTGCGCCGCCGCCTCGCCCTCGGAAGCGACCCGCCTCGTGGTCAATTCCTGGACGAGAAACGCCTGCTCGCACCAGTAGTTGATGCCGTTGAACGCGGCGGTCATGATCGTGGCCGGGTCGTACCCGCGGAGGGCGTCGGAGACCTCGTCGCCGGGGCGCGCGGGGAATACCTGCGCGCGGAGGGGGCGGTCAAAATAGTCTATGCACAGCTGTGTTTTCGCGCGGTCGGGGCGGGCGGCGCACCTGAATATCCTTCTCCCCGTGGACCTGCGCGTGGCACGTCGCGCACTCTCCCGACTCACACATCCTTCTCGCGTCGTCGTAGCCTGCGCATCGCGAGTGCGTGGGGCGCTCGGCGTCAGTCTTCAGCGCGTCAAAAGGGGGCGGGGGGCGGAAGAAAAAAGGGGGGGTCGAAGGACGTCGTGGTCGCGCGGGCGCTCACAGAACCGGTGGCCGCATCGCGTGATGTACACGTCGCCCTCGCAGATGGGCTTCAAGCACGCGTTGCACGTGTGCTGGAAGTGCGCCATGGCCGGTGAAGATACGCGCGCGCGCGCGTCTCTGACGCTCGGCGGCGACCTCTTCAGTTTTGACTCAAGTCCAGCTGTCACACCAAGTACAGCTGGCGCTGCTGGACAGCTGGAGGAAAGGAAACTTCAGGCGTTTACGAGTCCGAGAAATTTTTTGGGTCCATTTTGACACTTTTTGCAGACTGCTGCCCGTACAAACGAATCTCAGAGATGCTTGGTTGGCCAGAAGTGGAGATTGCGAATCTTCTCGGACGTTTCACCGAACCACCATGGTGCCAGTTGGACGCGAGCGATGGCGCTTCATGCCCCCGCGTTCGTCGCCCCTGGACGGGCGACGCTCTCGAGAACACGCCGAGGGCCATATTCCAACCGCGGTAGGGCGTCGACGCTGGTGAGAAACTGCGGCGGATGCAGCAGGCGCGAGCTCATCACCGGCGTGGTCTCGGGCACCGGCCTCAACACCGCTCGGGAGATTGAAGAGGCGGTGAGTACAAAGGCCCGAACGGCGTACGACCAGAATTTCGCCCGCACCATGGAGAACGGCATGGCGGACTACGAGCTCCACATGCGCGCGGTCAAGGACGAGCTCTTCGGCAACCTATCCAAGTTCCACGACCCGCAAGGCACGCTCGTGGAGATCGGCATGGGCACCGGTCCGAACATGAGGTACTACGAGGGACTCAACGTGGTGGGCGTGGAACCGAACGAGGAATCCCACGTATACGCGTACGAGAACGCGACACGGGCCGGGGTCAAGTCGCTGGAATGTGTGAAGGGGTTCGGGGAGTCCCTGCCGCTTCCCGACGCGAGCGTGGACACGGTGGTGAGCACCCTCGTGATGTGTACCGTGGACGACGTCGAGGCGACGCTGGCGGAGGGGCGACGGGTGCTGAAACCGGGCGGCGCGTACATCTTCCTGGACCACGTCGCCGCCCCCGCGGGGACGCCGCTGCGGACGATGCAGGAGGTGCTGTCCCCGCTCAACAGGGTGGCGTACGAGGGGTGCAGGCTCACGCGGGACCCGGAGGCGGCGGTGGTGGCTGCGTTTGGCGCGGAGAATTGCGAGATCGATCGGTTCGTCGCGGGGAGCACGGCGCAGAGTTGGCTCGTGGGTGCGAGCCCGGTGGATGTGGCGGCGCGGTGGAAAGAGACCGGCGGTGGGCTGCAGCCGCATTTCCTGCTCGCCCCGAGCGTGTACGGCGTGGCGAGGGCTTAACTACCGTTGTATTTCCCAATTACGTATCGCGCTTCGCGGCTGAGTTGGTTACTCTATGTACTCAAACTCCTCGGCCTCGGCGGCCAACGCCTCGGCCTCGACCCCGTACGCCCGCTTGCACTCGCTGACGAAGTCCCGTAGGATCCGCTTGACGCTCATCCTGTACCTCAGCGCCGCCACGTACTCGAGGTGCCCCTCCGGGTCGGTATCCGCTTCTTCCGGGGAGAGGCTCCGAATGGCTTCCTCGATCTCGTTCAACATCTTGGCATCCTCCTCGAGCGTCGTGGCGAAATCATCGGCGAGGATCTCCTCGCACCTGGCGCACGCCTGCGCCAGCGCCGCGCGATCGGTCACGTCCCGGTCCCTCGCGTCGTCGTCGTCCCAGAGCCACTCGTCGCTGTCGCACGACTCGTCGAAGAAGCACGAGAGGAACCGATCGGGGTCCCACATCCCGCACGGCTCGTCGCCCTCGGTCCACACGAAGGTGCTGTGTCCGATCCGTGGGACGTCATCGTCCTTTATCGCGGCGAGCTGCTTGGCGCGCGCGTGCACCACGCGCAGTGCGCTCAACAGGTGTGCGGACTCGCGCACGCCTCCCGGCCTGATGGCCAGCGGCGCCTCCACCGCGAGCATCGACCACATGAACTGCTCCTTCTCCATCTGCGACTTGGGCGAATTGATCGCCGCGTCGACGAACCTGTCGTCGTCGATCAGGTCCTGGACGTCCTCGTACAGCTTGACGAACTCGCCGTCGTTGGGCTCGGGGAAGAACCCGTACGACGTGAGCAGCTCCGCGGAGGTTTCGTGGCCGTAGGTGATGAAAACCTCCTCGCCGGGTTCATACGCCCAGATGCTCCGCATCTGAAAAACCGCGGAATCCTCAGATTCGTCGTCCAAGGGGTCCAGTCCGACCACCTGCCACGGCTCCGCGCCCGCCCACTCGCCGTCGTGTACGCCCTCTTCGCTGCCTTTGGTGAACGCCTTTCGTAACGCCCGTTGCAGGAGCTCGTCGGTGTGTCGGGCGTCCTTCGGGGACTCCGGTCTGTGGTTGAAGAGGTCGACGTAAGGGACCAAGCATCGCGCCCTGCCCCGCGGGGTCATCACGCTGAAGCTCCTGCTGTGCACCTGCTGCAGCGCCCACATGATTTTCTCCTTGGTCCGAGCGTCGTTGCTGTGGCGCATGGCGCCGGCGTTGAACTGCGCGCGTTGCGTGAGGGTCTTCTCGACAGCCTCCGGGAACTGCAGCTCGCGGATATTATCGACGCACCAGAACGCGGCTGCTCCGGTGGATACCGGGAGCATCGGGCGGTACGTTCTCCAAGTTTTGACCCTCGAGTCGTACTCGCCGTCGATGAATCCGTCGTCGTCGCCGTCGTCCAGCACGTGAAGCAGCTCCATCGCCAGCCGCAGGTCGTCGCCGTCGGCGTAGCCATCCTCCAGCACGTGAATGGCCTCGCGCCAAGGCACGGTGATGAGGACGTCGCCGGGCGCGACGGGCGCGGTGGCGACGAGGCCCCGGCCTGTGGCGGTCTCCCGGAGCTCCAAATGGACCCCGCTGCCCTTGCAGAATCGCTTGGAAAACAACGCCCGCGCATCCTCCAGCGATATGCCGTGCTGCTCGGCGACGACCCTGAGGCGTCGGGAGCCACGAGTTTTCCCTCGGGACGTCTGACTCGGATTGTTGCCGGTGCGGGCGAAGGATCTCACGCGCCGCGGACCGGGGTACCTTCGGAGCGCCGTCCTCCGCGCGATACCATGCCGCGCACTCAGGGCGATGCCCCCCAACGACACGGCGCTCGCGGACGACATCATACGCCCTCGTATACGCGTCGCTTCTGTGTGGGTCCGACGAGGTGCCGAGGGCATTCTTTCACGCGCTCTGCAGCTTTATCGGTCTCTAGGGTAAAATTAAGAGGCGCGACTTCACCGGGGAGATCTCTTTGTGTGTTCTCAAGACATGTATAAACGACAAGTTATCAATCGCTAAGAGATCGCGGCGGCTCACTGGTCGCCGTGGTCGCTGGCCATGATGCCCGCCCCCTTGCCCGGGGACTTGGCCTCCTCGTCCACGTCCATCGCGTCCTTCCCCGCGTCCTGCGCCTCGTCGGCGGCATCCTCCGGATCTTTCGCGTCAGCCGCGTCGCCGAGCTCCGCCTTGACCGCCTCAGCTCCCTCCACCTTCTCCTCCTTGACCTTCTTCTCACCGTCCGCCTCCTCCTTCGCCGACGCGTCGTGCCTGGACGGCTTATCGTCGCGGTCCCCGTCCTCGGGCTCGAGCTCGCGGGGATCCGACCGCCGCGCCGCCTCAGCCTCCGCGCCGCCACCCTTCTGGTCGGGGTCCTCCTTCACGCGTCCGATGGAGTCCGGGTCGATGGCGTCGGGCGGGACGTCGTGGAACGGCACGGAGGGCTTAGGCGGGATCTTGCTCAGGTTTTCCAAAATCTTGTTAAGGACGCCTTGGAGGTACTCGGGCGTGTTCTGGTTCTCCATGTTGCTCGGCGCGATCTGAAGCTCGTGCGTGGGGCCAAAGTATTCGGAATAGTCGTTCACGGGAAGCTTGTTCTCGAGGTCGTGGCCCAACAGGCAGCCGGTCTCGTACGTCCAGCACCTGGCGACGTTGCGGATGGTGTACCCACCGCCGCCGAGCACGAGGAGCGGCACGCCGAAGGTCTGCATGTACTTGAGGCACTCGCCGTGGCCGCGGATGGAGAGGTTGAAGCACCCGAGCCTGTCGCCGGTGAGCGAGTCGGCGCCCGACTGGAACACCACCGCGTCGGGCTGGTACATCTCCATGACCTTCGCCATCACCGGCTTGAACAGCGCCACGTAGGCCTCGTCGTCGATGCCGTCCTTGAGGGGAACGTTGACGGAGTAGTACTTGCCGCGGTGCTGGCCCACGTCTTGGAGGTGCCCGGTGCCCGGGAAGTACTCGCCAAACTTGTGGAAAGAAACCGTCATGACGCGATCGGTGGTGTAGAAAGCCTCCTCGACGCCGTCACCGTGGTGGATGTCGATGTCGATGTAGAGCACGCGCTGGTGCGCCTTGAGGAGCTCGAGGATCGCGAGGACGATGTCGTTGACGTAGCAAAAGCCCGAGGCTTCGTTCTTCTTGGCGTGGTGAAGGCCCCCCGCCCAGTTGATGACGGTGTCCGTCTTCTTGTGGTTGAGCTGGACCGCGCCGCCCACGGAACCGCCGGTGTAAATCTGGCAGAAGTTGAAGAGGCCGTCGAAGACGGGGCAATCCTCGGCGCAGTTGAAGCGCTTGAGCTGCCTCATGTGCTCGTGCTGGTTATCGGGGGTGATGAGGCGGAGGAACTCGATGTACTCATCGCTGTGGAACTTGGTCATGTCCTCGGCGGACGCGAGCGCCGGGCGGAACACCTTCATTCGGGGATAGATGAGAGGGTAAGGACGTGAGCGGTGGGTTCATGTTTCGTCGATCGCGCGCGTATCGTGGGGAGGGTGTCGGGGTCGTCCAAAATTAGGTCTGGGGAAATTGAGCGGGTGGGTTTTGCGTTGATATAAATCCAACCGCCAATCTTTTGCGGTGGGCGGGACACCGGGCGCGACGTTCGGGGCGCTCACCTCCATCTCCTTGTATATGCCGTAGTGCAGGAGGAGGTTGTGGGTCATGCGGACACGATGGGGCTTCATCGGGTGACCCTGCCCGTAGTAGAAGTTGCCCACGTCGGGGTCGTAAAAGTACGAGATCTTAGGCTTGCCGCTCATGGTGCCCGTCGCTGCGCTTGATGCTCTGCCACGGAGGAATGGGGAGAGATGGGTCGGGGCGGTGAGCGGTGGACCCTCGGTGCGACGCGGGGAGATACACGGAACGCGATCGAAGTCGAGGGATGCCGCGCGGGTGGGACCTGGAATCGGACGTCGGGATCGGCTCCCGTCGTTCGCCCGCAGCGATCACGCGCGCGTCGGTCCCGGAGGTGTTGGCCAACCCTGACAGTGCGCCAGTTCGGGCGGAAAAATCAGCGGTGCCAAGCGGCTGCTTCGCCGAGCGGGGGGCGGTATCGGGGTTCGGTCGCGTCGGCGGTATCGCCGCGGCGGCGCGGGGATCTCGCGAAAACTCACCTCTCGTCGCGTTCGTCTCGACCGAGCGGGACCACCCGGGACGCAGTGCGCGCGCGGGTCTCTGGCTCTCGAGCGCGCGACAATCCCTACATCAGGAAAACGACCCGTCGCCAGTGACCTGACTGGCCTCATACAAAATCGAGTTTGCGGGCGATCTCAATCTCAAAATTGACAATGGGTTTCGGGTTGGACTCGGTCGTTTTCTTTCGCGATTGGTTTGACCGCGAGGTGCCCACAGAAGGCGCCACCGCACACGGGCTCGCGACCGACGAGGCCGAGTGTACGGAGGCGGGATATCCCCGGAGCGTCCGCGTGATACCGGAGCGCGTCGGCCGGGAGACATGTCGAAGGTCACGCCGGTGAGTACCCTCCCATGCCGGACAGCGGTTGACCCGGATTTTGTGTCCAGCGTTCCAACCAACGAGCACCCTCTCCGTCGTCAACCGTCAACGCGGTTCCGATTGGCGCCGTGTCCGAGTGTTTAGAGATGGTCGAGGCGACACCGTCGCCGGACATCGATCGTGATCCCCATGAATCGAGCGTCCGCGTCGTTCCCGTCGCGATCCCACCGTCGTTGCCGCGTCGACACCGCGTTTCCGGCGCGCGACTCGACGCGCAGGCCGAAAAATCTCAAACCCCGGCAACGGCGATTCTCAACTTTTTCGGTCGGGGGGCGCCCACCCCCGACCCCTTCGCGACGATCGCTCCCCCGAGCGTGTCTGACCCGAACACCCTCGCTCCTTTCCATCGACAGATAAAGGGCGGCGCCCCACCCGGTGACGAGGAACCGGAGATGACGGAGGAGGAGCGCCAGCTGGCGGACGGCGTCGCCAAGCTCGCCGAGCTGACCGCCAAGTACGAGGTCTCACCGTTCCTACTCGATCCACGGTCCCGGTGGATGAAGCGCTGGGACATCATCATCGGGATGGCGCTGGTGTACACCGCCACGATCACGCCGTACGAGGTGGCGTTCCTGGACAGCAAGGGCGGCGGCGCCACACACGCCGGACTGCCCACGTTTCCAATCTACATCATCAACGTGATCATCGATCTCCTGTTCTTCGCCGACGTCATTGCGCACTTTAACCTCATATACTACGACGAGGAGTCGGCGAACGGGATGTACGTCACGGACAGGCAGAAGATCGTGAGGCGGTACGTGCGGGGGTTCTTCGTGGTGGACGTCGTGTCCATCATCCCGTTCCACGAGATGGAATCCGCGGGTGGCCTCAAGGCGCTCAAGCTGCTGCGTCTGCTCAGGCTCGTGAAGCTGCTCCGCATCTTGCGATCGGGGCGCATCTTGAAGAGGCTGGAGGACTCAATGAACGTGAACTACAACGTGCTGTCGCTGGTGAAGTTCATCTTGGGCACGCTGATGATCGCGCACTGGCTGGCGTGCTTCTGGAAGCTCACGGGGAGGACCGTCGCGGAGAAGGACGACTGGGTGACGAATTACTACAGCAACTTTGTCGACTCCGATCTCTTCGCGACGTGCTACGCGGAGACGGAGCTCCCGAACGAGCTGCACGCGTGCATGAACCTGTCGCCGTGGAACATGTACATCGCGGCGCTGTACTGGGCGCTGGTGACGATGAGCACCATCGGCTACGGTGACGTGACGCCCACGAACACGGAGGAGCGATTCTTCGTCATCCTCGCCATGCTCATCGGAACCTCCGTGTTTGCCTACGTCGTCGGCAGCGTGTGCGGCATCGTCGCGAGCATGGACAAGAAGAGCAACGAGCACCACGAGCGTATGGACACCCTCAACGCGATGTCCCGGGAGATGCAGGTTGGCGACGAGCTCCAGATGCGACTGCGCGACTACTTTCGGTACCGACACACCAGCACCAACATCGAGGAGTGGTTCGAGCTGCTCGAGCTCATGTCCCCGTCGCTGCGTGGTGAGGTTGCGCTCAAACAGTGCGGCAGCTGGATCAACAACGTTCCGTTCTTCCACGGCGCCCCCGACGGCTTCATCGTCGACATCGCCCTCAAGCTCAAGACGGAGACGTTTCCGCAAGGGGAGGAGATCGTACACGCCGGGCAAATCTCCACCAAGATGTACATCGTGGAGAGGGGCGTCGTGGGAGGCAAAGGGCGGGTGTTTACCAGCGGGAAAGTGTTCGGGGAGGAGGTGTTGGGCGGCGGATCCCAGGCGGCGTTCACGGCGAGGGCCATGACCTACTGCGACGTATTCGGCCTCCCCGGGACGGATCTCGCGGATACCGCGACGAACTACCCTGCGATGCGGAAGCGCCTGCGGGTGGCGGGGTGCAGGGGGATGATCAAGGACTCGCTCATCGC
>MDSX01075868.1_pt1 | contig 10682 bp, 10 predicted proteins | sample 811141 | NCBI WGS metagenome assembly MDSX01 (sample SAMN05326642, study PRJNA326480) | marine metagenome | isolation source: seawater | place: Atlantic Ocean: South East | collected 2010
AACTTTTTACTACTAATACGCAGAACTCTTGCAGAATATTCCACCAATTTTGTGCAAAGTGCAGATCCAATATATCCATTGGCACCAGTTACAGCAATTACTTTCCCTTCTATAGACTTTAATAAATCTGACATATACTATTACAATTCTTCAAGTAGAGGATAAGAATTATCTCGGATAGAAATTATTGGATTATCAATTGGCCATTGAATACCAATATTCTCATCGCGCCATAGTAACCCACCTTCATCACCTGGATCATAAGCTTCACTTACTTTATAATGCAAATCAGCCCAATCACTCAACACACAAAATCCATGAGCAAAACCTGGAGCCATATATATTTGACTCAATCCAGTATCACTCAACTCAACTCCATACCATTGACCAAAAGTCTTAGATTCCTTTCTCACATCAACACAAGCATCAAAAATTTTTCCATGCATAACTGTAACAATTTGCGCTTGGGGGTTATTAATCTGAAAATGCATACCTCTTAAGACGCCTTTCTTAGAATGAGAATGATTATCTTGTATGAATACATCTGCTATGCCTACTCTGTTGTAACGTTCTTCTTGGTAGGTTTCTAGGAAAAATCCACGATTATCTTGAAATTTATCTGGTTCAATAGTTATAAGCCCATTTAATGGTGTTTTATTAACTTTCATAATATAATGATAATTAGTTCAGTCTAAAAATTTCTTCAATACATCTACTATTTTCTTAGCATCATTCATTGATAATTCAGGATACATAGGCAATGAAATTATTCTTTTTGTTAGATTTTCAGTAATTCTCATATCATTTGCGGTTAATATTCGGTCTTGATAGGCAGGTTGAAGGTGTACGGGCACAGGGTAGTGGACACCTGCTTGAATATCTTTTCCTTTTAAATACTCAAGCAGGTCATGGCGGCCTTCTACTTGAAGAACATAAAGGTGAAAGACAGATTCTGCTTCTTCACGCACTTCAGGAAGTTGAATTGATAAATCAGACAATTTATCTGTATAGTATTCAGCCAGTTGACGTCTTTTTTCATTATCTGCGTCTAAATATTTTAACTTAATCCGTAAAACAGCAGCTTGCAGTTCATCTAGTCTGGAATTCCTACCAGGATACTCACTGATACGCTCATTCCAACCATACTCTCTAAGCATTCGAATCTTTGTAGCCAATTCAGTATTATTAGTGGTGATTAGCCCTGCATCCCCAATTGCTCCCAAATTCTTTGTGGGATAGCAACTAAAACAACCAATATCGCCAATACTACCTAAGCGTTGTTCCCTGTATTTTGCACCATGGGCTTGAGAAGCGTCTTCAATTAAAAATAGATTATGTTTTATACAAAAGTTTGAAATCGAATCTAAATCAGCAGGTTGTCCATATAAATGAACTGCAATAACTGCTTTTGTCTTTTTTGTAAAAACTTCTTCCAATTGCTTTGGGTCTAAAGTATAAAAAAATGGCTCTACATCCACAAGTACTGGTGTTGCACCTGTAGCCTCAATTGCTGCCACAGTTGCGACGGCAGTATGGGAAACGGTAATAACCTCATCGCCTGCTCCAATCTCCAATGCCCGTAGCGCCAATTCAATCGCATCTGTACCATTGGCAACGCCAATTGCTGCAGTTGTTCCAATATAATCTGCAAACTCCTGCTCAAGCGATAACACTTCTTCACCAAGAACATAGCGATTGCCTCTTATTACAGTAAGGACTGCTTTTTCTATCTCGCCTTGATAACTTTTAAACTGAGCTGATGGATTGGCGCAAAGTATCATGATTAATCTATTTTGACTTCAGGTATGTATGTAATCCAATGTCTATCACTGCCCATATAATCCCTTTCTTTTTTCATAATTTCAGTCGCATGATTCCAGGCAAAAAGTAGCACATATTCTGGATTACTCTCTCTAAATTGATCATAAGGTAGGACAGGAATATGCGCTCCTGGTGAAAGCTTGTTTTGTTTAATTGGGGTTGTGTCATAAATGCACTCAACTAAATCAGGAGTAATGCCGAAATAGTTAGCTACAGTAGTGCTTTTGGAAGTTGCACCATAAGCCACCACTTTTTTTCCTTCCTTTTTCAGCTTTGTAAGTAGTTCAATTAAGTCGTCTCTAATTTTGTTAACACTTTCGGTAAAACCAAGGTATGACTGCTTTTTGTCTAAACCTAGCTCAATCTCTTGTTCAATTAAAGTTGCTACATTCTTTGATACTGTTTTCACTCCTTTATGTGCTATTGTATATCGCATTGAACCGCCATGAGTGATTTGAGGCTCTACATCTATAAGCTCAAGACCATGTAGATTTGCAAGATAGCTTACTGACAAGGCAGAAAATAAGAATACATGTTCATCGTAAATCTGATCAAAAGATGTTTTCTCAATAATCTCACCTAGGTAAGGGTCTTCAAATATAAAAACGCCATTCTCTTTTAAGAGAGCCTTAACGCCATCATAAATAGAGTGCATATAAGGAATATGGCACATCACATTCGCGCTAAGTATTGCATCTGCCTTTTGATGTGTTTTAGATATCTTTTCAGCCAAAGGCTGATCAAAGAATTCTGAAACGACCTCAATCCCTTTGTCCATTGCAATCTTTGCAACATTCTCTGATGGCTCAACCCCGAGACAAGGAACACCGCCAGCCACAAAATTCTGCAACATGATTCCATCATTGCTACCAACCTCTACTACAAAAGAATTTTCACCTAAATCTTGCAACTCAGAAACTGAATCGGCAAATCGTTTGAAATGTTCTTTCATGTAATTTGAGGTTGATGAGAAAAAAGCATAATTCTCATGGAACATTTTTTCTCTATCTGGTTGTTCAACTAACTGCACCATATGGCAACTTTCACAAAAACCTACCTTCATTGGAAATGTATATTCGTTCTCTATTTCTTCTTTTGTTGCAAATGCATTGGCAATTGGCATATCGCCAAAATCAACAAATGGCACATACTCACTTTCACATATTAAGCACTTAGGCATATCTATTCCTTTTGTTATCGAAAAAAATTAACATTATTGCGAAGAAAAATTGAACTAATCTTTGCATCTTCGTGAATGTAACCGTGATATCCCGATGAGTTTTTATGATTAATCAATATACTCCAAAATTTCTTCTGTTCTTCAATGTCGTTCTTAGTATCAACCCAAGTTCCTTCAAGACGCTTCCAACCCTCTTCAACTGTAGTAAGAATTTCTTCTTTTGATAAATTAATTATTTTTATACCAGAATTCTTGTATTGTTCTGTATGGTGAAATTTATACTCCAAGTGCTCATTTAATGTTAGGGGCTCTCCTGTCTTCTCCCAAACTAAATATTTAGGATGACTCAAGGTTCTACTCCATGAATACATATCAATAAGTGGCAAATGATTTATTAAAAGAATTGGCTTTCTATATACATCACTGATTAAATCTGGCCCACTTGCTGTGCTAATACACAAGTCACAATTTGCAAATAGCCACACATCAAGAAAATCGCTCCTATCTGGATGAAATGGGTAGTCTATCACTCTAGGGTGTTTAATTGAAACTCTGTTATCAACCGACTTTCCCATGCGAAGTACCCATACTCCCTGATCTGTTAACCACCTTATTGCTAGGTTATATGTCTCTATATCAGAGTCTCGATAACTATGATAATTCCAATCATACTGAGTATGCCATTCTTCAAAACCAAGATAAGCTGAGTCCCTCACTTGTAAACAAACAAATTTTTGCCCTTCTTTCCAACCCTGTTCTTTTAGCCATGATCTCCCTTTATTCATCTCTTCTGGAAGAAAATCAAATTGGATATTATAATTCTCCATTATTCCGTTGATATCTCTGGAATGAGTAACACTAGAAGGCCTATAGTGCGCCTTTCCACCAGGAATTAAACTATTCCACCTACCTAAATGTGAAACCCATGAAAAAGTAAGGAAATTTCGACAAACCATTGTTGCCCATTGTTTATTTGATATTGGTTCATCAAGCCAATACAAATCAATAATTCTATGATTATGGTTTTGTCGCTCAGCCCACTGCATTCCAGAATCTATTGCAAAATGACCAATTCTGCCTGAAAACAAAGTGCCCATTCTAATCAAAATAATAGGGCGTAACAATCGAATTATAAGTACGCAAGGAATTGCCCAAACTGAATGCAGTAAATTGACTAATAATCTTGAACTCTTAAAGTCCATGAATTTAACTCTCATTTTCATTATAATTTACTCATATTCAGTATATCTTTATGATTTTTTTTAAAAGTCTTAATTTCATCTAAATCCTCTTTCTCAGGACTCCAATCGGCATATATACTATTGTTGTCCCCTAAAAAAGGACCCGGCTTATTTTCATGATATATAACATAGTCTGAAATTGGAAATACTGTATGACAGCTTCACTTCGCTACTCTATACAGATTCCCTTGCTTGTGTTTTAAATGACCATGTCCAGTTGACTGAATAAATTTTTGTTTCGGGTTTTTCACCTGCTCGATAAAGTCAAACCTTAGTAGAATTATTCCTAAGAAGTGGGTACGGAGCCTTAATCGTTAAAGAAATCAAGGTATAAACCAATAGTAATCCCCCGTATACCCTACATCATAAAAAAAATCCTTCCAATCATCTACATGCATTACTGTTTTAGCTGTAAGGTTCCATGCCTCCATTCTATCTTTTTCCTCATTGTTACGATAGGCATCAAGAGTAATAAAACTCCCTTTTCGAGATACTCTTTCAATTTCTAATAAAGCCTTAATTAAATCTTTTTCTTCTAAATTATGTAAAGTAGTTATTGAAATCGAAATATCAATACTTTGATCATCAAAAGGTAATGAAATAGCGTTAGCTACCTGGCAAAAATCACGAACTTCTTCTTTAGCATTATTTATAGCATATTCTGAAATATCTACTCCATAAACGTCCAAATTAGGTAAATATTCTTTCAAATCATACAACATAAACCCTTTAGCGCAGCCAATATCTAATAATGAGTCGCCATTCTTTAGCTGCCAGTGCTGTATAAAATCTGGAACAACATTTTTCCAAAAGCGTGAATTATATGAAAACCCACCATAACCATGATTTCTTGATCCATCAAAAAATTCTTGGCCAAACTCCATTGCTATAAGTTTATCATGCTGAGTTTTTGACTCAAGACGACCATAGATATCCCTTTGAGAATAAGGATAATTTTGCATTAAATTAACTTCTATTCCCATTTTAAACTCTATCTTCAGTGGTTAAAAAATTTACTAAAATAATCAATACAAAATTGCTCTACATTTTTTTTATTGAAAAAACCTACAATTGTGAAGGACAGCCTGGCATTGCCTGCTTTACAAGCCAAATATTTTCAGCTTTATTTATGTCATTATGTGAAGTAATAACGATATCTTCAAGAGCAAAATGAAGTTCACCATTTTTTATAATAATTTTTTCATAGAAGTCTAATCTTTTTTTTCTATTTTCAGGCATTTGAAATAAACTATATGCCAAGACACCCTCTATATTAGGGATTTCATCGATAATTTGCTTAAGCATAAGATATGAATCATGCATAGCATACTCTGCACCACTTAACAAGTACTCATATGATTTTTTTAAGCAGTAATCACGCAAAACTAGATTTTGAATATTTTGCGGACATCTCTCTCCCATAAACATCCTACTAAAAACATACCCTCTTAATTTTTTCACGTTAATCTAGAGCTGGTAAATTATAATTTAAACCATACATTGAGGCCGGTTTTAAAGAAATAGGCTCAAAAAATTCACCAATTTTTTTATCCCCATATGGTGTGAAAACTGCCTTGAAACGACAATTCATTGACCATCTTGATTCTTTTTCTAAATTAACTCTATTTCCATGAGGCAGGGCTTGATTGAAAATCAAAACTTCACCATATTTAATTTCCAACCATTTTAAATCTTCCTCAACAGAATTGAATAAATCATCAGTATTGGCATCAGGCATTTTTTTAAAATTTTTCTCAATTACTGGATATTTATTTGCAGGAAGTATATACATGGATTTAGTTTTATAGCAATCTACCAATGGAATCCATGCTACCACTTCAAATGGAGAATCCCCAGACCAAGTGTCTGCATGAATTGGCAATAATGAGCTATCATCATCTGGAAGCTGAATAGAAAGATTGGCTTTTAGCTGCATTGAAATTTCATTTCCAACAATAATATCTAGATATGGCTTAATAACTTTATAATAATTTTGTCTGAATTCAGGTAATAGATTCATTCTTCTTATCATTGCAAGTCGGAAATTATTTAATTGGCTCACTGTCAAATACTCATGAATAGAATCTAAAAAATTATCTTCTGAAACAGCTTTTTTTATATTAAGCTCTTCTTTGGCTATATTTATTAAAGACTTTCTTATCCAAGAAATAGTTTCTTTTTCTTTAATTTGGCCCACAAAATAGCCTTTCTCGATATACTCTCTTGCTAAGGTATTCTCATCAACAGACAAATAAGGATTATTTTTAATCATCATAGCCTAGTATTAAAATATCAAATAGTGTCTCTAGAAAGGTCCATTGAAAGATGGGTCTGGAATATCTAAAGGTATTTTAGATTTAGGAAATAAAAGATTCATATCAAGATTCTTACTCATCATTTCACTTATTATTTTAGCTATATTGTCAGCTCTTGGATAAAAATTATTTGCCAAAGCTCTAGTGCTTGGGCTTGGAGAATTATTCATACCAATTCGAACTGGCGCAGATAAAAGTTTATCAAAAATTGTTTCGGTAATTACTGATATAATTTCTGCACTAACTCCAAATTGAACCCAACCATTGTCAGCAACTACGACACGCAAGGTTTTGGACACAGAGCGTAATATAGTTTGAGTATCTAAAGGTCTAATGGAACGCAAATCTACAACTTCAACTGAAATACCTTGACTGGCCAATACTTCTGCACATCTAATAGATTCTAGGACCATATATGAATGTGCAACAATTGTAACATCCTTGCCATCTCTAACAACTTTAGCCTTTCCTATAGGAGTTCTATAGCCATCAACTGGAACATAATCAACTGTATTATGTAACCATCGATGCTCTATAAAAATAACTGGATTATTATCTTCTACGCTTGAAATTAACAAACCTTTTGCATCATGTGCATTTGAAGGCATAACAACCTTCAGCCCAGGTATGTGAGCAAACCATGACTCTAAACTTTGAGAATGTTGGGCACCCTGTCCCCAACCCCTTCCAATAATTAAACGAATAACAATTGGCACATTCTGCTGCCCTGCATTCATATAGAACCACTTGGCGGCTTGATCAACTATTTGCTCTATAGATAAAAGCGCAAATTCAACCCTTTGATGAGTTAATATTGGTCTGTATCCATTTAATGAGGTCCCAATAACAATTCCAGTCATTCCATTTTCAGCTAACGGCATATCCATTACACGATCGGCACCATATTTATCCTGAAGGCCAGTTGTTGTTCCAAAAATACCTTTTGGATCAGGAACTCCTAAACCTATAACAAGAACTGACTGATCTACCTCCAAACAAAAGTCTGTTGCTTCTTTTATAGCATTTGCATAATTTAATTCTCTCATAAAAAACCTTAATCTTTATAAATATGTTGATTAAGAACGCTTTGATCTGGAAAAGGGCTTTCTTTAGCAAATTTAAAAGCCTCATCAATTTCAGTAGATATGACCTCTGTTTTTTTAATGATTTGTTGATCGGTTAATTGATGAGTTTTAATCATTCTAGCCTTATAAGAAGATATTGGATCTCTTGTTATCCAATAATCTAACTCGCCTTTTTTTCTATATCCAAGATCATCATCGCCATTAGGGCCACAATGTTCAAGCCAACGAAATGTATCGAGCTCCATAAATGCAGGTGATTTATTACCTTTAATATATTTAATTGCTTCATTAGTTAGTTCTGAGACTTGATCAATATTATTACCATCTCCAGCAAAAGATTTAATACCGTGACTTTCAGCTAAAGCAGATAACTTTCTTCCAGGAGCCTGCCGAACATCAAGTTGAGAATAAACAGAATATAAGTTGTTTTCACAAACAAACAGTATTGGTACATTTTTTAAACTAGCAAAATCTAGACTTTCAAAAAAAACCCCTTCTTCTGTTGCGCCATCGCCCAAGAAAACTGTAACTATATTACTGCTTTTTTTTAATTTAAAAGCCCATGCAACGCCAACTGCTATTGGAATTGTACTTCCAACTATTGGCACTGCTGCAAAAAAACCGCTATTCAAATCCACTAAATGCATTGATCCACCCTTTCCCATAGCGCATCCAGTTTCTTTACCATATAGCTCAGCTATCATGGATTTTAAATTCCCTCCCTTAGCAAGGTAGTGAGCATGAGCTCGGTGAGCACTCATTACAATATCTTCTCGTTCCAGATGATCGCAAACACCTACTGCTACAGCCTCCTGACCAATAGATAAATGAACAGGGCACCGCATTTCCTGCTCTGTATATAACTCTGCAATTTTTTCCTCAACCATTCTGATTCGTAGCATTGAAAAATATAATTCTTGAGAAGGACTATTCATTTCTTTAAACCTTATTTTGAAATTGGTTAACAACACTAATGATTCTTTCTAAATCATTTTTTTCAAGGTATTGATTAATAGGTAGAGTCAAAATTTCTTTAGACTGTTTCTCAGTAACTGGAAAATCTCCAACTTTATAGCCTAATTTTTTTGCAGCTGGCTGAAGGTGGATTGGAACAGGATAATGTATAGCAGTATCAATTTCATTTTTAGATAAATATTCCTTCAGTTCATCTCGATATTTAGTTTGAACAACAAAAGTATGATAAACGTTGTATTCACTATTTTTTTCTTCTGGAATAAATAAATTCTGATTATTAATATCATTAATGTATGATTTTGCATTAATTCTTCTTTTTTGAGTCACCTCTTCCAGTTTATCTAATCGATAATTCAAAATTGATGCTTGAAGGTTGTCCATCCTAGTAACGCTGCCAAAATGATCAACAATATTTCTATTGGCCATCCCATGATTTCTGTACGACTTTGACTTTTTATAAATAGCTTCGTCATTTGTTGTTAAAAAACCACCATCACCACAAGCATTTAAGTTTTTTAATGGATGTGTAGAAAAACATCCAATATTTCCAATTGAGCCACTAAGTCTTCCTTTATATTTAGAGCCAACTGACTGCGCGGCATCCTCTATAATTTTTAGGCCATACTTCTTTGCAATATCAATAATGGGGTCCATATCACACATTCTGCCAGTTAAGTGGACAGGCATTATTGCTTTAGTCTTTTCTGAAATAGCAGCTTCAATTTTGTAAGGGTCAATATTCTGATCTGGCAGGACATCTACAAAAACAGGGGTTGCGCCAATATGAACAATTGCTGCAGTAGACGCAATAAAAGAATTCGGGGGTGTTATAACTTCATCACCTTTTCCAATACCGGATAACGACAGGGCTAACATTAAAGCATCTGTGCCACTATTGAGTCCACATGCATACTTTGTTCCACAGAGCTTAGCAATGTTTTCTTCAAATTTATCTAACTCATCACCACCCACAAATTGAGCGCTTTCAAGCACTTTATCAATTATGGGCAATAAGTCATTTCGCTCTTCTAACCACTGCTTTTGAAGGTTTACATAAGGGATTCTACTAACATTACTTTTCATAATATTCAGCTACCGTAGAAATAATATAGTCTAATTGCCCTTGTTCTAAATGTTGATCGCAAGGAAAAGTGATTATTTTTTCTACATGTTCGTCGGTAACTGGAAAATCTCCATCTTTGTAACCTAAATAATCTAAAGCAGATTGCTTATATATTGGTATAGGGTAGTGAATTTTTGCATCAATGCCTTTATCAAGACAATATTTTAATAGCCCATCCCTATCTCTTGCAAAAACAATATAAAGGTGAAAAACTAAACGAAAATCTTTTGGTCTAGGTGGTATGGAAATTTCATATATTTCTTGAAGGCCATTATCTAAGTACTTAGCATTTCCAATTCGTTTATTAGATATTGATTTAGCTTGTGGTAATATCCAATTCCCCACAACTGCTTGAATCGTATCTAATCTTGAATTGCAACCCATCATTACAACTGTATCGCGGTTTTCAAAACCATGATTCCTAAGTAAACGAAGTGTTTTGTAAATCTCATCGTCATCAGTAACAATAACACCGCCATCAGACCATACATTTATATTCTTAAGCGGATGCAGAGAAAAAGCACCAGTTTTCCCCCAGGTTCCAGCATTTCTTCCATCAATTGCACCTAAAATTGATTGGCATGCATCCTCTATAACTGGAATATTATACTTTTCGGAAAGTTGATTTATCACCCTCATATCAGTCATATATCCAGTGTAATGAACCGGTAAAAAAGCTTTTGTTTTTTCAGTAATCTTTGCTTCCACCAGATTTGTATCCATACAAAAAGTGTCATTACAATCCACAAAAACAGGGGTTGCTCCAAGCTCACAAATAGGGCCAACAGTTGCAACAAAAGTATTTGCTGCAGTAATAACTTCATCTCCTGGACCAATATTAAGCGCCTTAAGAGAGAGTTTAATTGCATCCGTTCCTGAATTCACACCTACAGCATATTTAGTGCCAATCAACTTAGCAAAACTTTCTTCAAACCTTGTTAA
>MDSX01063585.1_pt1 | contig 10681 bp, 10 predicted proteins | sample 811141 | NCBI WGS metagenome assembly MDSX01 (sample SAMN05326642, study PRJNA326480) | marine metagenome | isolation source: seawater | place: Atlantic Ocean: South East | collected 2010
CTTTTTACAAAGTTTGGATTTGATTTAGAAGTAGACATTTCAAAAAAAGTTGTAGAAAAAAAATTAGGGGACACATATTTTAGCTATATTCAAACCCCTTATTCATCATTTTTAAATTTAATGACCTATATAATTAATGATTTTTTACAAAATAATTTTTTAATTTCATTCCAAATATTGATCAATTTACTAACAATACTAACATTTACTATATTTTTATTTTTAATAAATCCAATAACAACTATTTCGATAATAGGTTTAGGAATCGTTGGATTTATTTTTTACTATTTAATTACAAAGAAAAAATTCATATTTTTTGGAAAATATAAATTAATACTAGCTGAGCAAACACTTTCTAAAATAAAAGATATTTTTTACTCATTTAAAGAAATTAAAATTTATGGAAAAGAAGATATTTTTACAGATAAATTTACAAAAATAAAAAAGGCGTGGGCACTTAATAAAATTAAATTTCAAGTAATCAGTAATTTACCAAAATTATTTTTAGAATTAATTTTAGTAGCAATTATCGTTTCAATTTTTTATTTTTCTTATAAATTAAATTTAAAATTTGAAACAACTCTAATAAATATAACTGTATTTATAATATCTGCTCAAAGGTTATTTCCAAGAATAATTGTTATAATAAGAAATTATTCAAAAATTAATTATAGTAAAAAGGCGCAAAGAATTTTGGTTAAGGAATTGAAAAAAGAAATTCCACCAAAACAAAAAATGTCTAAAATTACTTTTAAAGATAAAATTAAATTAAAAAATATTAATTATGGGTACACAACAAAAAATATAATTTTAGAAAATATAAATTTAGAGATAAAGAAAGGTTCTTTTATTGGTATCAAAGGGGAAAGTGGCGAAGGAAAAACAACTCTTATAAATATTTTAATGGGCCTTCTTAAACCACTTAATGGAGATATTCTTTTAGACAATAAAAACATTAAAAATAATTTAAAAGGATATATGAATTTAATTAGTTATATCCCCCAAAAAATTTATATTTTACATGATACAATTAAAAATAATTTAGTATTTGATGATGATCAATTTAATATTAATGAAAGCGATATTGATAATGTTCTGGACACTGTTAGACTTAGCAATCTAAAGAATGATCACATAAAAGGGCTTGAAACGATTATTGCAGATACAACATTCAAAGCATCAGAAGGAGAAACTCAAAGATTTGGAATAGCCAGAGCATTGCTTAAAAAAAAAGAAATTTTAATTCTTGATGAAATTACTAGTTCATTAGATGAGATAAATGAAAATAATATAATGAATATAATTAAAAATTTAAAAGGTAGCACAACAATAATTATGATATCTCATAAAAATTCTTCTTTAAAATTTTGTGATCAAGTATATACACTTCAAAATAAAAAATTGTCGGAATTTCAACTTAGTAATTAATTATATAAAAGATCAAAAATGTATTTAAGTTTAGAAAAAATAATTAAGGAAAATGGATTTGATGATGAAATTAGAAAAAGTCAAAATAAAGTTCTACTAATAGATAGATTTACTCTAGATACAACTATTAAACAATGTTTAGTTGCTAAGATTTTGAATAGAAAATATAATTTAGAACCAATAATAATTCATGAACATAGAGCCAATTCAAAAAAACTTGATATTTATAAATATTTCAAAATTACAAAACTTAAAAAAATTAATACTATAATAAATTATATAAGTTATTTTTTAAAAAGTTTTTATTTAACATTAATTTCAATAATAGGTATCTCACTTAATAGTTTTTCATGGTTTATAAATGATTTTAAAATAAAAAATATAAAAGTTGGCGATTTATTTTATGACTCCTATATTAGATTTAATTTAAATTTTAAGAAAAGAAACCAAATTAGTCTTTTTTTTTTAAAATCAGTATTTTTTTCGTGTTTCAGATTTTTGTATTTATATGACTTTTTAGAGAAAAATAACCTTAAAATCTGTATTGTTGGCCAACATAGTTATGCAAATAATAGCACAATTTTATTTAGAATTTGTGAAAAAAAATATAAAAATGTAAAATTTTTTATCAATGTAGGTCAAGATTTTTTACATTACAAATTTCCGAAGAAAGATTTATTTAGACTGCCATTTTCAATTAGGCCCGAATATTTGAAAAATTTAAACTTTTTTAATAAAAAAATAGTTAGTAAATATAATAAGCATTTAAAATTAAGACATAGCGGAAAATTGATAAGAAGCCATGACAATATGAACGCTAATTATAAAAAAAAAATGTTTACAAAAAATCAAATTTTAAAAAAACTAAAAGTTAAAAAATCAGATAAATTTGATAGTATAATTCTTTTTGCTGCACATGTTTTTGCAGACGGACCACATGGATGTGGAAAAATGATATTTGATGATTATTTTCAACAGTTAATCTTATCAGTAGAGAAAATGAAAAAAAATAAGAACGTTTTATATATTTTAAAATCCCATCCATCCAGCTTTCTGTTAAATGAAGAAGGTTTTTTAGAAAATTATTATTATAAAAATAAATTATACAAATACGATAATATTAAAATATGTCCTAAAGATATTAAAACTAATGCACTTTTATCTATAATTGATACTGTAGCCACGTGCTCTGGTTCTGCTGGGTTAGAATTAGCAGCTTTTTATGGCAAAAGACCAATTCTTGCAGGAGCAAGTTATTATTCAAATTTAGGTTTTACTCAAGATTGTAAGAGTGAAAAAGAGTATTATAAATTTTTTGCTAAACCTAATCTTTTAAAAAAACTATCTCATCAAGATAAAATAAATGCAAATAAGTGTTTATATTTGGTAGAATGTTCTTACAAAGAACACAACATTGGTAATTTTTTTCCAAAAAATATAAGAATTCATAAATATAAAAAAATTTCGTTAATTTCAGATAAAAATTATATTAAACAAATAAATAAAAACTCTATAAAATTTAAAATTGAAAGTGATCCTTATTTTAAGAATGTTGAGAATGTAATTAAATATGGTTTATCAAAAAAACTATCAAAAAAATTTAAGCCAGAAGTGTAGATAATATTTATGTCTAAAAAAAATAAAAAAGTACTTGTTTTTGGAGGCTCCGGTTTTTTAGCAAGTCATGTTGCAGATAAATTAACTGATAATGGTTATAATGTAATTATTTTTGATAAAAAAAAATCAAATTACAAATCTAAAAAACAAAAATTTATTTACGGCGACATATTGAACAAAAAACAAGTCTTGAACGCTACTAAAGGCGTTGATGTAGTTTATCATTTTGCAAGTATAGCTGATATAGATGTTGCTAATAACTTTCCATATAAAACTTTAAATACAAATATTTTTGGTACAATCAATATATTAGAATCTTGTATTAAAAATAAAATTAAAAGAATTATATTTGCAAGTAGTATTTATGCCTTGAGTGAACAAGGAGGTTTTTATAGTGCTAGTAAACTTACAAGCGAAATTATAATTGAGCAATATAGTAAAAAATTTAAATTAAATTATAATATTTTAAGATTTGGTTCTTTGTATGGAGATAGATCAAATTATTTTAACAGTTTGGGAAAATATATAACCCAAGCTAATAAAACAAAAAAAATAGTTAGATATTCTGATGGAAATGAAAAAAGAAATTATATTCATGCTAAAGATGCTGCAAATTTATGTGTTTTAATTCTTAAACCAAAATTCAAAAATAAGTATTTTAATTTATTAGGAAAAAGACAAACAAAAGTAAAAAATGTATTAAACTTAATTGCAAAGGAAATGCAAATAAAAAAAATAATCTATAAGAACCAAGATTTAGAATATCATTATAAAACTAATCCATATACTTATAAATTAAGAAAGGGAAAGCTTTTACATCCCAAAAAAGAAATTAGTTTAGAAGAAGGAATTAAACAATTAGTAAAAAAAAAATTTTTTAAAAAATATAATGAAAGATAATATCCAAATTAAAAAATTTAAAAATAAAAAAAATTTGTTTGAAAAGTGCAAAAAAATATTTATTAAAGAAATTTCTCTAAGCCAAAATGTTATGATTGCAGGAGGATCAACGTATAAAAATTTCTATAAAAAATTATCTAAATTAAATAATTTAAAAAAGGTGAATTTTTTTTTATCAGATGAAAGACTATCTCTTAACAAATTGAAAAGAAATTCTTACAATATTAAGAAAATATTTACAAATAAAACTTCAAATAATAGCAGACCTAATTTTTTTTTTGATATTAAATACTATAATTTAAAAAATAAAAAACAATTATTAAAAAATATTAAAAAAAATTTTTATAAAATGAATAAAAAAATAAATCTTGCATTTCTTGGAGTTGGAGACGATGGGCATATAGCGTCATTATTTAAAAATAATAATAAAATATACATTAATTCTGAGCCTTTTACGCTATCAAAAAATAAGTTTGAAAAATTTTATAGACTTTCTTTTAGTTTTAACTATTTAAAAAAAATAAAGAATATTGTTTTTGTTTTAATTGGAAATAAAAAAAATATATTATTAGACAAAGTTAAAAAAAATGAAAATACAACAGTCTTTTCTAAATTTTTAAATAAAACAAATTCTTCAGTGAAAATTTTCTATGTATAAAAATAAAATTCTTATTACCTGGCATTATTTGTTACCCTTAAAAAAAGAATATAAAAGAATTCTTAAAAAAGAAAAAATATCTTACGATATTAAATCTGTTAATCCGTCATTAAATGAAATTCAATTATTAAAAATAATAAATAAATACGATGGAATAATATGTGGAGATGATGAAATTTCAAAAAAAGTTATTGATAAAGCAAAGAGACTTAAAGTTATTTCTAAATGGGGCACAGGTTTAAACTCTATCAATGTTAATTATGCAAAAAAAAAGGGTATTAAAGTTTATAATTCTCCAAAGGCATTTGTTGAAAGTGTATCAGTCTACACTTTTGGATTACTAATTAATTTAGCAAGAGGTATTTTAAATATTAATTCAGATGTTTTGGAAAAGAAATGGCCAAAATATTCTGGGATAGAACTAAAAAATAAAAAAATTGGTATATTTGGATATGGAAATATTGGCAAAAAGATTGCCTCAATTGGAAAAAGTTTAGAGATGAATGTTTTAATAAATGACATTAATTTAAAACTAAAAAATCAAGTAATAAAAAAAAATTTAGAGTTTGTATCAAAAAAAAAATTACTAAATAATTGTGATTTTATAATACTTGCAACCGATCTTAATAAAACATCATACCATTTATTAAGCTCTAAAGAATTTAAACAAGTTAAAAAGGGAGTTATAATAATTAATATATCTAGAGGCCCTACTATCGACGAAAATGCATTAAATAAAAGTTTAAAATCAAATAAGATTGGTGGTCTTGGACTTGATGTATTCGAGCATGAACCGTTAAAAAAAAATAGTCCAATAAGAAAATTTAAAAATAAAGTTTTAAGCTCACATAATGCATTTAATACCAGAGAGGCCGTTTTAAGAACAAATTTTGATTGTATTAATAATTTAGTGAAAGGACTAAGGAAAAGATAATTATGAATAATATTGGACTAAATCTTTCATCTTTAAATTATTATATTTCAAAAACAAAAAATAGATCAAAAATTATTGAAGAATTTTCAAATGTTGTATTAGAAAAAAAAATAAAAGGATTAGAATTTTACCCTTCCTCTTTTTTTAACAAAAACGAAAAAGATAAAAAAATGAAAATTTATAAAAATTTAAATTCTGAAGGGTTATTTTATATTTTGGATTGTAATAAAATTTTTGATATTTCAGCAATTAAAGATCTAATTTTTGAATCAAAATATACCAAAAAAAGAGTTATTGTAATTCTTTTATCAAAAATTTTAGAATGCAAAAGACATTTAATCAAAAAAGATTGGAATGAATATATAGAGGACTCTATCAAATTTTTAAAAAGGTTAGAACCCGTTGCTAGAGACAATAATATTAAAATTGCAATTGAAAATCATCAAGATTTTGACTCAAATGATTTTTTAAAAATTTTAGATAATTTTTCAGATGAAAATATAATAGGACTTAATTTTGACATTGGAAACGCTTTCGCCGTATGTGAAGATCCAATGATATTTTGTGAAAAAATAGTTCATAAGATAAATAATGTTCATATCAAAGACTATAAAATAAATGAAACTAAAGAAGGTTTCTTATTATCCAATTGTTCAATTGGCAAAGGATCAGTTAATTTAAAACCAATATTAAAGTATATTGAAAAAGTTAAACCAAATATTACAAAAATGATAGAACCAGGCCAGCTTACCCCAAGGCATATAAAAAAAAACAAAAAATTTTTTTGGACAAAAATTGGAAAAAGACTTATTGATGAACACAAGCAATTTGAAAGAGTGCTAAAAAAAAGTATGGAAAAAAATAAAATAAATTTTTACCCTATATTGGATGAAAAAAAAAAAGATAAGGAAATTTTCGATTTTTTAAAAAATCAAATTTATGAAAGTATAAATTTCTGTAAAAGAATATAATGAAAGCTGTAGTTAGATATAACAAAGAAAAAGGTAAAATTAAAATTTTTGATTTAAAAGATCCAAAGTTAAATCAAAAAGAAAAGAAAGCGATTATAAAAGTTCATGCAGTTGGAGTCTGCGGAAGTGATGTAGAAAATTATTATAAAATTCATACAAATAAAGAAGTTCCATATATTTTAGGTCATGAATTTTCGGGTTTTATTCATTCTCTACCAAAAAATTATCGTGGCAGTCTTAAGATTAATGATAGCGTCACTTGTGAGACAGTCCATTCAGTTTGTAACAGATGTAATTTATGCAAAAAACAACTTTATAATTTGTGCACTAAAAGAAAGATGATTGGTGGTAGTACAATGAATGGAGCTTACTCAAAATTCGTGAAAGTTCCATTAAATTATATTCACAAACTTAAGAAAAATATTTCTATGGATGATGCTGCTATAATAGAACCAATGTGCGTAGCTTACAATGCAGTCATCAACAATAGTAATATAAAAAAAAATAGTTATACAATTGTTTTTGGTGGAGGAACAATTGCAATAATGTGTGCAAAAATGATCAATTTTTTATCAGGAAAAGTAATTTTAGTTTGTACAAAAAAGGATTTAAAACATCTAAAAAAATTAAAATATACTAAATTTCATAAAATACTAATATTTTCAAAAAAAATTGAAAAAGAAATAATTAAAATTACAAATCAACAAGGTATTTCTCAAATAATTGATGCGGTAGGCGGCGCCAAAGAGACTTTTGAAACATCAATAAGATTAATTAACCCAGGAGGAAAAATAACTAAAGTTGGATGGTTTTTAAAGCAAGATAAGTTTGATTTAGATAAGCTAATTAAAAAAAATGTAAGTTTTCAAGGCAGCTTTAGTCATAATTATCCTATTTGGGAAAAATGCATTGAAATGCTGTCAAAAAATAAAATAAGAATAAAAGATGTAATTACACATAAATTACCATTATCTAAATGGAGAGATGCATTTGATTTATCATATAAAAGAAAGTCTATTAAAATTTTATTAGAACCAATTAATGATTGAAAACAAAAAAATATTTAAAAATAAGGTAGCTGTTATTACAGGAGCTGGATCGGGAATAGGTTTTGATGCAGCAAGAATTTTACATGAAAAAGGTGCAAAAGTAATATTGGTTGGCAAGAGCAATAAAGTCAAATCAAAATCATTAATTTTAGATAGAAAGTTAAATAATTTGGAATATTACAGATTAGATTTAACCAAAGAAAATAATGTAAAAAAAATGTTCAGTAAAATTTACAAAAAAAATAAAAGAATTGATATACTTATTAATTCTGCCGGTGTTACAGGCGGTGATAGAATAGAAAAAATTTCATATAAAAAATGGCAATCAATTCACCAAAATAATGGAACATCAACGTTTTTATGCTGTAAATATGCACTTAATTATATGAAAAAAAAAAAATATGGAAAAATTTTAAATATTTCATCAATAGCTGGTAGGTTTAGAGGTTTAACTTCTGGTACTCATTATGCTTATTCAAAATCAGGAGTAATAGGGTTTACGAGACAATTGGCGTATGAGGTATCAAAATACAAAATTAATGTTAATTGTTTGTGTCCTTCACATACATTAACACCAATGGTTAGATCTTTGGTAAGTTTATCTAAAGAGAAAAAAATGACAAAAAAATTTCCTTTTAAAAGATTTGCAAAAGTTGAAGAACAGTCGTCAGTGGCAGTTTTTTTAGTGTCTGATTATGCAAGTTATATGTCAGGAGCAATTATAGATAATAATGGTGCTCAATTTTAATGAATAATGTCATAATTATTCCTGCCAGAATGGGTTCATCAAGATTTCCTGGTAAACCATTAATAAATTTGTTGGGTTTGCCAATGATAATTCATGTTTGGTTAAGATGCAAAATGTCTAAAAATATTGATGAAGTTTACGTAGCAACCTGTGATCAAGAAATAAAAAAAGTTTGCGAAAAATTTAGTGCAAAAGTGTTAATGACAAGCAAAAAACATAAAATGTGCATGGAAAGAGTAGTAGAAGCTTCAAAAAAAGTAAAAGCAAAAAATATAATAACTGTCCAAGGCGATGAACCTTTAATAACGCCAAAAGATATTGAAATAATTGTCAAAAAGTTAAAAAAAATATCAAAAAATGATACAGTTAATCTTATTCAAAAGATCAAAATAAAAAAAGAAATAAACGATCCTAATAGAGTAAAAGTTGTTTTAAATAAAAAAAAAGAAATTTTGTATATAAGTAGAGAGACAATACCATCAAGAAAAAAGTCAAAAAAATTTAAATCTTATTTTAAACTTGGAAATATTTATGCTATGAGAAAATCTTTTCTTAAAATTTATAGTAAGCTAAAATTAAGTAATCTTGAGATTATCGAGTCAATTGATATGAATAGAATAATTGATTATGGATACAAAATAGTCTCGGCACTTTCCAGTTCCAATCTAGTCAGCATTGATGTACCAAATGATAAAAAAACTGTAATCAAATTAATGAAAAAAGATAAAATTTTTCATAAATACAAAAAAAATTATGAATTCAATTACTAAAAAATATGTTTTAGTCATTGGCTCAAAACCTTTTTCAAAATTACCAAGAATTCAAGTAGAAAAAATTTACTGCGCAAATGGAGCAGCAGAAAGATGCCATGAATATGAGAAAATATTTAATAAAACAGCAATAACATCAGTGGTTAGTGAATCTGAGTTTAATAAAAGAGAAGACGTAAGAGAAAGAGTTTTAAAAATTAATCCTGATATTATTTTTTGCAGATATGGAAAAATTAATGAAAAATTTTTTAATAACGAAAATAAAATTAAAAAGAATATTATTAATTTAAGCAAATCAAACCAATTTTTTTGGCAATCAAAATTTTATAATTTTGGGATTTTGACACTTTTAATATCTGAATTTAATTATGAAGAATTATTTATCAAAAAAATAAAACATATTTATGATTGTTTGAGGTGGAGAGGGTTTCTTTGCTCATCAACAGGTTTATTTTCAATTCTATTAGCCTATTTTGAAAATCCAGATGCTGAAATAATTGTTTCAGGGATTGGCATAAAATCTGGTGGAGAAACGTTTTATGGAACAAATAAAAACAGAACATTTAGAAGTAATGTTGATAAAAAATTATTTTTTAAGTTAAAAAAAAAAATTAAGGATAAATTGATAACAACAGATGAAGAAATGTCAGATTTTTGCAAAGTTCCCTTATGGAAACATGAAATAATTTAGAAAATGAAAATAATTGAGTTTATTGGATTACCTGCCTCTGGAAAATCTTTTGTTTTAAAAAAAATAAAATTAAAACTTAATAAAATTAATTCAAATCATTTAACATATATAGAATTTCTTTTTACAAAAGATAATTTAAAAAACTTTTTTTTTATAAGAAGTATATATAACTTAAAGAAATTATATTTTTATAACAGTTTAAATGAAAATTTTTTGAAAAATTTTTTAAAAACTTTAATTATTAATATTACAATAAAATTGACACTTCTATCTCTTAATAAAAAAAAATATCTATTATTTTATAAATCCTATAAAAAACTTCTTGATTATTCATCACATTCTCCACATAGAAAAAAAAGAATGGAAATTTATTTTCTATTTAAATTACTTAGTTTGAATATTTACAATCAAAAACAAAGCAAAAATTTTTTTTTTATTATAGATGACGAAGGTTTTCTTCAAAGTTTGGTAGTTAAATATGATGATTTTAAAAATCAAAAAAAAAAATATATTTAGAGAAATTAATAATTTTATTTCTTTATCACCTTTACCAAATAAAATTATTTTAATTGATAATAAGAATATGGATGTAATTAAAAGATCAAAACAAAGGAAAATTGGTTATACTTATTATTCGGATGATAAAAAAAATAAATTGGCAAATTGGAGAGAAACTGAAAGCTATATAATTAAAATTATCAAAAAAAAAAAAATTAATTTAATAAAATTTAAAAATAGAAAAAATTACAATATAAAAGTAGATAAATTGGTTAATTTTATAAAAAAATAAGTTGAAAAATAAATATTTTTATATATTTAAGAATTAATGCTGCATTTAAGGTAGGAAATAGTGTGAAAATCACTAGCTGTACTCGCAAAGGTAAGTTTAACGACAAGTCCTAAAACTACTCAGCA
>MDSX01004072.1_pt1 | contig 10680 bp, 10 predicted proteins | sample 811141 | NCBI WGS metagenome assembly MDSX01 (sample SAMN05326642, study PRJNA326480) | marine metagenome | isolation source: seawater | place: Atlantic Ocean: South East | collected 2010
ATTTTTCTTTCAAATCTTAAATTAGTTGGACTATATTTTTTTATATATCGTAATACTTGAGTATATTTACCAATACCAGATGGACCATAAAATATTAAATTATTTTGGTTTTTAAAATCATTATTCATTGAATTATAAAATTCTACCATATTTGAATGTATATTATATTTTTGATTTTCTATAATATGTTCTTCAAATTTTGATGCGAAATATTTCATAATATAAGTAATATATTAATGCTTTTTTAATACTTAAATAATAAAAATACATTAATAATATTAATGGACAACAGAGTAAATAATATTAAAAATATAATTTACCAAAGAAAAAATAACTATCCCAATATAAGTAAAATATGGTTGAAATATATAGACGAATTAATTAAACATTTAAATAATACATTAAATAAAGCAGAAAAAGTATTTGATGATTTAAATGATGATATGTCTATGGAATCAATTTCGTTATTATATTTATTATATAACAACAACGAGTATATATAATTTGATTATGATTTAAATATTAATTATTAATTTTAAATAATATGTTTTTGACTATAAACCATAAGAATTTTGATCCTCATAATATAATCATAAGTGAAAAAACAAAAAATAATGTTATGATAGGAAGTGATTTTCATAGACTTATATTTAGTGACGAACATTGGTCTTCATCAGGAATATTTATAACTTTCTCATTAGAGAATGTTACGATAGATAAATATTTTAATAAAATAAAATGTCAATTTGAAAAAACAAATATAAATAATTGTAATATATCAAGTATTAAAGCAATTGAAAAAATGATACTAAATAAATTTAACAATATTAGAAATAAAACTTTAACAAGTAGAATTAAAGAACAATTAAAAAATGGATATATAAAACTTTATGGAGATGATAAAATTTCATATGGAAAACATAAAAATATAAATTTTTTATTAAAAATATCTGGTATTTGGGTTTCTAATCAAACAAATGAATTTGGATTAACATTTAGATTTTTCATATTTAACAATCACATTTAAGCTTTTTTAATATTACCCAAATTTGTCCTATTGCAATACTACACAATATTGATGATAATAAAAATATAGATGTTACTAACCAATTATTTATTTTAAATAATTTTGGTTTTAATGATTGCCCTATTGCGGTTATCATTATCATTAATTGTACTACTACCATACTTAGAGTCATATTCATAAATATATTGTATTCATTTGGTATATTTTTTCCTTTTCTTATAAAATCTATATGTTCGAAATTAATATAAAATAAACCACCAAGTTGGAGTAATATTAATAGAGAACTAATCGGAAAAGCCCATTTTTTAAAAAAAGTTCCAGATATAAATGCTACAAACATTAATATACCTAAAGTTATAAAGGTATTTATACCTGTATTCCAAAATGGCGTTATACCTATATGCCAAATAGCAGCCATAGTTAAAAAAGCAGACACTATTCTTAATTTACCATTTCCCATAATTAAAGATAAAATACCCGATATAAATCTTCCTCTTTTTTTTACTTCATTCTCATCTGAACTTGTTCGTGATGACATTTAATATATATATTTATTTTATTTCATATTTAAAATTTCTTTATTTTCTAAATATGTTATTCAGAAAAAAATAAAATACCATTATTTTATATTATGAGTAATTTTAATTTACAAACTTCACATCCTTTAATTCAAAGCGAACAAACATTTGTATTAGACAGAAAAGTAATATCAGTTCATTCTATTGATAGAGATTATAAAAAGTGGCCCAATAGTAATAATTTTGGTATTGATTTAGGAGAAGCCTTTCATAATGTTCAATCTTTAAGACTTATTGATTATTCTATCCCATTAAATAATTATACTTTTTCAACTTCTTATCAAAATACCAAAATGTCTTTTAATTATACCACAAAATTAAAGTTTTCATTTGCAGCAGATAACGATACACCTGTATTTAATGATAAAAATGGTAGCGCATATTCTAATAATAAGACGTTTATAGACCAAGTTATGTTCCAGATATTTCCTGGAAATCAAGGATATTGGTACAAACATATAGATTCTGATATAAAAGTTATGGTTAAACAAAGCGATGGTACTTGGAAACAAGTAACTACCACAAGTAGTTTATTTATCGGGGATGGGACTCCGGTGCTGCCACGTCCCCCTATGTCAAATATGGATAACACTGATATGCAAGTAGAAATTATATGGGAACCCCCCAGTTTCCAAATAAATTTACCTGAAGGTTCATATACTGCAGAAAATTTAGCAAAAACTATAGAATCTTTAATGAATAAGGCAGTTTTTAATGCTTCAGCTGATGTCAGTCACAATATGTTTCCTCTAACTGGAAAATCAGATAATACTTTTGATTATAATGGATTACAATTAGATTATAACGATACTAATTCCGTATGGTATAGAAAACCTAATGACCCTTCGAATTATGGATTAAATCCATTTGTTGTAAAATATGATAAAATTTCTAATAAAATAATAATTGGTTCAACTCAGGGTGAATTTACTTTAAAATTTGGCAATCAAGAAATTTATGATCCATCATGTGATGTTAATAAAGCAATCTTTCATCAATATACCAAATGGGGGTTACCATCTTATTTAGGATTTGATAAAGATGATGTGTCAGGAGCTTCAACCGATATTAGCAGCAATACTGATTTTTATATTAAAAACGTTGGAGGATTATTTTTACATTCTGATATTGATTCTCCTTGGCTACAACCTTCTGGAATAAATGAAATTATTTGTAGTGGTGCAAATAATGCAACATTTAAAAGTAATTCCATTGTTAGAAGTGTTTCTGCAACTAATAATTTAGATATTAATGGTGAGGATGCAATTTATATTGAAGTGGATAGATATAACAATATTGATGAAATTTACCCTTATTCTGAGAGAACAGGTCATCTTTATAATAATGATTTAGGTCATAGAGTAAATGGCTCATTTGCAAAAGTATCTTTACCATCAAAAAATGATTTTTCACAAGGTAGGGGACTTAAGCCTTCTTTCAATACTAATTTATTTCACAGTGATCCTCCCATACAAAGAATTGATAGATTAAAATTTAAATTTAGATATCATGATGGAAGATTAGTTGATTTTAAAAATTTACCTATCAGTTTAACTTTTGAATTTAATATGTTAAAAGACGAACAATCAAGAGGAAAAGTTGTTAGAATACCACATCTTTATGGATTATAATTTATCTGATACCCATTCTTCATTTACTTCATCTAAACTTACTCCTTTCATAGGAATAAATTTAGGTCTACTCATCTTTTTTGTCTTATAAAACACATAAGGACCATATTTTCCTTTTCTTACTGATATTTCATCGGTTATTACTTTCAATATATTTGGATTTGATGTTTTTTTTCCTTTTAATACATCTAATACATCTTTCAAATCAACCTTTTCCATCTTTTTTTTTATATGACTAATTGAACTATTCTTTCCCTTATATGTTATATACATTCCATATTTACCCTTTTTTAATATTACATCTTCTCCTTCATATTCTCCCAAATTTATATTATTTGAACCTACCTTATTTAAATCAACTATTTCTTTTAATGTATATTCTCCATTTTTTAATTTTTCCATATCTATATTTTTTTTTACACTTTTAAATGATGTTTCATCTCCATTTTCATATTTTATTACAGGTCCATATTTACCTATCATATAAATATGATTTTCATCAATTCTATATGTTTCTCGATGGGAATCTTTTATATTTTTTGACGATTTATTTATTTGTTTATGACAATCATTGCATAATGTATGCCAAATTTTATTTCCATTTGATATTTTATCCAATTCATCTTCCATATGTTTTGTATAATCATAATTAAATAAATCATCAAAATGTTTTTCCAAAAATTCATATACAATTATTCCTATCGGTTTTATTACTAATTTATTTTTTTCATTTCCAAATACTCTTTCTGTATCTATTTCTTCCAAATCGGTTTCTACTAATTTAAAATCAGTGCATTTTATTTTTTTCCCTTCCACATTTTCTTTATTTACATAACCTCTTTCTTGAATTTTTGATATCAAACTGGAAAATGTTGAAGGACGACCTATTCCTTTCTTTTCTAACATTTGAACTAATCTTGCCTCAGTATAATTTTTTTTTAAATTCTTCAATGTAACTTTACTATAAATTTCCTTATATTCTAATATTTTTCCTTCTTTTAATGATAACAAATATTTATATTCCTTATTTTCTTTTTCATAGCCTGCTACTATTTTCCACCCAGGAAATATTACCTCTTCACTTGAATATTTATAACTATGTTTTTCAGGCGATGTGATTTTTGCTGTTATAGAGTTATATGTTGCTGCTGTCATACAACTTTCTACTGTATTTTTCCAAATTAAATTATATAATTTTACTTCTCGTGCTGTTATTTTACCCGCTACTGTTATACTATTTACATCTATCTTTGTTGGTCTTATAGCTTCATGTGCTTCTTGAGCATTATTTTCTTTCTTTTTTTTATTTTCACTATTATTTATTAATTTTTCCAAATTTTTTGTAACATAACCATTACCATATAGACTTTTAATATATTTTTTTGCTGTTTTTACAAACTCTTTACTATATTTCATACTATCTGTTCTCATATATGTTATTAATCCATTTTCATACAATGTTTGAGCTAATCTCATTGTTTGTTTTGGAGAGAAATTATATTCATTACTTGCTTTTTGCTGTAATGTGCTTGTTGTGAATGGAATAGGTGGATTTTTTTTCACTACTTTGGGGTTTGTTACACTATATTTATGTTCAAAATTTACACTCTCTTCTAAAAATTTTTCCATTTCATTTTCACTATTATAATTATAATTTAAAACAAAACTTAAATTTTTATTAGTAAATAAACCAGTTGTTTCATAAACTTTTTTCCCAGGAGAACTATTTATTAATTTTTGTTGTTCATATACTAAACGTAATGCCGGAGTTTGACATCTTCCTGCACTTAAACTTCCTTTTGTGTTTCTACTAATATGTTTCCATAATATGGGACTTATTGTATAACCTACTAATAAATCCAATACTTGACGAGCTAATTGTGCATTTACTGTATTCATATTAATCACTGTTGGATTATTTATTGCTGTTTTAATTGCTGGTTTTGTGATTTCATGAAATATTATTCTTTTTGTTGATAAAACAGATAAGTTAAATGTTTTACAAATATGCCAAGCAATTGCCTCGCCTTCTCTATCATCATCTGTTGCCAAAATTACTTCTTTAGATTTTTTTATCCATTCTCTTAAGGATTTAATATATTTTCCCTTACTTACTATTGTTTTAAAAACTACTTCATAATTATTTTTTGTGTCTATACTTTTTAAACCATTTGCTATTTGTCTGATATGACCAAAACTGGCTATACATTTGTAACCTGACCCTAAGTAACTCTCTATTTTTTTACATTTTGCTGGAGATTCAACTATTACAAGCTTCATTATTTAAATAAAAATAGTAATCTATTTAAATAATTTCAATTTTGTTATAACGTCTTTTTATAATCCGCCCAAGAAATATTTATTTTAGGTTTTACAAACTTTTTTTCTTCCTTTTTTAATTTTTTTTCCATTTTTTTCTCACGTTTCATCGCACTATCTATAAATAATTTTTTTAAAATTTTACCTACTTTTACAGATGCTTCATGTTGGTCTATTTTACTATCTTCTATTTCTTTTAGACATATTATCAAATTACCCAATATATCAAAATCCAATTCATTTTTCTTTAATCTGATAAATATATTAGTATAATTTTTATATAACCAAGAACACTGTGAATCAATCATTCTATCTATTGATTTATTTCCTAATCGTTGATATTTTTTTCTTATATCCAGCATTATTGATACTTGTTCTTTAATTTTAGAACTATGTTTCAGTTTTCTAATTTTAGATGTATTATCAGATGCACCTGATTCTTTTAACATTTTATCAAAATTCAATCGAGTTTCATCATCTATTTTAAAAGACATATGATTTAATATTATTTTTCTTTTTATATTTTTATTGCGTTAATATATATATGACAAAAATCAGTGCACAGAAAAGAAAAAAAAACACGGAACTATTGCAAGCATTCTTGAGGGATATACGCCAAAATAAGAACGCTACCAACAAAAAAAAGAAAAAAAGAAAAAGCAGAAAAAAACAAAAAAAGCTTCGTGGCGGGGCTGTTTCTATGGATTTTGAAACACCAGATGCCCAAAATGTAAGTACTAATGGTGCAATGAATCAGGCTATAAGCAAACAAAAAATGAATGCAAATAATATGGTAAATTTAAATAAAGCTTTAGCTGGTGGAGGCAGTCCTGCTAAACTTTCTGTTCCTCAAATGTCTCAAGCTGGTGGCGAAGGCAATACTTTAATTAAAAGTATGATAGATTTACAACTTCAAACCAGAGCTCAATCCGAAGGAGATGCTGGTGCTATGGTAGCTAATCCTCAAGGTGTTGCAGGAATGGCTGGAGGACGTAAATCAAGAAAAAAAAGAAGAAAGAGAAGAAAAAAAAGAAAAACAAAAAAAAGAACAAAACGACGAAGAAGAAGAAAATCAAGAAGAAGAAAAAAATAAATATTTTTATTTCATGATATTTACATTAAATAAAAATAACATTATATTTTAATATGAAGTTTGTAGATATTATAAAAGCATTATTAATTGTAGTTATATTTGGATTATTATTTTTTTCATCAATTCTTACAAATGGGCTTCAAGATATAAAAGATAATTGGCCAAAATATAGATGTTCTCCAACATATATGCCTTTTGCAAGTTATTTAGGATATGATACTATGGAAAATTTCTCATATTGTGTCGGAAATATTCAAAAAGATTTAATGGGATTTTTTCTATCACCAATACAATATATTTTAGGAAGTATGGGTTCCACATTGCAAAATCTTTTAGATTCTTTTCAAATGGTTAGAGTTGTTATTGATAAACTTAAAGGAGGATTTGGATTTATAATTGGTGATGTCTATGGTGCATTTACTAATATTATTATGCAATTTCAAAAAATGATTATTAAAACTAAAGATACTTCTATGAAACTTATTGGTATTGTTACTACATTTATATATATGATTGAAGGAGCCAGCTATACTGGCAAAAGTATAGACAGAGGACCTATAGGTAAAACATTAAGAACTATTTGTTTCTCAAAAAATACTAAACTAAAATTACAAAATGGAACTATCAAAAAAATGAAAGATATTATTTTAGGGGATGTTTTAGAAAACGGTAGCGAAGTTTATGGCACATTGAAATTAAAAGGTGGTAAAGATAGTCCATATTACAAAATATGGAGTGAAAAATTAAATGATTATATTTATGTTACTGGCGAACATAAAATTTTTAATACTGATAATACAGATAATTCATTATTAACTAATTACATATCAGTTAAGGATTACAAAGATGCTATTAAAACTGGAGCATTTGATAATGTTTTATATTGTTTAATTACCGATAATCATCAAATACCTATTGGTGAATTTACTTTTTGGGATTGGGAGGATTAATTTTTAAGAATATTATCCAGATATTATATATGAATAATATTCCAGAAACATTATATAGTCATTTTACCAAAGAATATAAAAAAAATGGATATTTAGATAAATACGGCGGTTCTGTTGTTATTGCAATTTTAACCCTATTATTTTTTTTTCTTGCACTTTCGTATTATTATATTAAAGATAAAATGGAACCTATTAGACAAAACTGGTCTCAAGAAAGATGCAAACCTGGTGTTATGCCATTCGCTGGAATAATTAAAGAACAAGATTTACCAAAAGGCACATCTAAAATGGAATTTACAGGAGATAATTTCATACAATGCACCAATATTATATTAAGCAGTATTGTTGGGCATTTTATTAAGCCTTTTTATTACATTACTGAAAGATTAGCAGGTAGTGTAAAAAATTTTGCCAAGTCTTTAGATTTTCTTAGAGTATTAATTGCTGGACTTAAACAAAAATTAAACAAAATTTTAGCATATATATATAGTCGTTTATTCAACGTTATTGTACCTCTTCAAAAAATTATAATTAAATTTAAAGATTTATTACAAAAAATTTCAGGAGCAGTTGTTGCTGGTTTATATACAGTATATGGTCTTTATATGGCAATGAAATCATTTGTGGGTGCGTTCCTACATATCCTTATTATTGCTCTTGTTGTTATTTTAGCCTTGATAGTTTTATTGTGGATATTACCTTTTACATGGCCTGCTGCTGCAAGTGGAACTGTCTTTTTTGTTGCTGTTTCTATTCCTATTGCTATAATAGCTGGTTGGATGAAACATATCTTAGATCTAAATTCCAGAAGAGTCCCCAAACGAAAATGCTTTGATAAAAATACCATTATAAAAACAAAAAATGGCGACATTAAGATAAAAGATATTACTTCAGGAACTATTCTTGATAATGGCGATAGAATTACTTCTGTTTTCAAATTAAGCACATATGGAATCAATATGTATGATTTAAATGGTGTTATTGTAAGTGGTTGTCACAAAGTCTATTACAAAGATTTAGGGTGGATTGATGTTAAAGAGCATCCTCTAAGTAATAAAATATCAGATTATAGAGAATATGCTATTTATTGTTTAAGTACAGAAAGTAAAAGAATACGCATTAATAATTTAAAATTTTTAGATTGGGATGAATTAGAACCTATTGATATTATTAAGTTAAAAAATTTAAAATATCTTTCCAATAATTCTTCTTTAGCAGATATTCATAAATATCTTGAATCTGGATTAGATGGTGAAATTTTAATTGAAGTTGAAGATGGACAATCTATCAAGTTGAAAGATATACAATTAAATGAACAACTTAAATTTAATGAGAGAGTTATTGGTTTAGTAGAAATTGATACAACAAATATTCAATCTGTCAAAAAATATACATTTGATAATTTTACAATTTGTGGTGCTCCTAATATACATTTTAATGATGTTGATTTAGGAAATTTTAATACTTTAAACACAACTGGGCAAAATATAGATAAACCCAAAAAATTATATCATTTAATAACTGATACCGGATTTTTCACTATTAATGGAATAAAATTAAGAGATTATAATTCCGCAATTGAAAATATTTTAGATATAAGGGATAAATTATTTGAATTATTTTAATTTTTATCTGTTAAATATGTATAATAATGTTTAAATTAAATACAGATATTGTAATTTTCGGAATCAAATTACGATTTGAGCTTGTTGTATTAGCTCTCATTATCGGTGGTGTTTCTTGGTTGCATTTATTAGGAGGATGCACCACTACAATGGGTTTCGACGGTCTTAGACGTTTGATAGATGAACTTAAAGTTATTGCTGGTTTAAAATTTATTGAAGGTAATACTAATATGGGCGCCGAATTAGATTATGATGCAAGTAATGGTGTTCATACTGATACATATGAAAAAAAAGTTGGATTAGCAGAGGTTAATCGTCTTGGTGGAGTTGCAATGAAACCTACTGTTCCATTACCAGAGGGTCAATTATTTTATTATGCAAATAACGATTTTAATGCAAAATGTTGCGCAACTTCTAATGTAAGTGGTGGTAATGGATGTGATTGCATTACTAAAGAACAGGTTGATTTTTTAAATAATAGAGGAGGAAACAGAGGCAAGGGCTCTGAGTTTTAGGTATATAATATTTAGTTAAAATCTAATAATATTATATATCACATGTTAAGAGCAAAAAGTTATAAGAAAAAGCTTAAAAAGAGTCAAATTAAACTAAGGAAACACAAAACTTACTCGATAAAAGGAGGGAACAGAAATAATAATTCTCGAAGCAAGAAAAAACAAAAAGGAGGTACGTCGTTTGAGGCACCAGATGGAAAAACATACCAGACCCCAGAGGAGTATGAAAGATACAGGGAACTTAAAGAGGTATTTGAAGAAAGAAGGAGAAGAAATGAATCTATAGAGATTACCCCCCAACTTGTCATACAAACTCCATCCAATCTTAATAATCAACCATCTATGAATGAAGAACAAATTGATAATATGGTGTCACTATTAAAGGCTCACTTAGCTACTTTTGACCCAAATAAAGTTAGTGTTAGAGATTATATAGAAGGAAATATTTTTGGTGATAAAAAACCAGGACCAGGGGGATATCAAAATTTAAAAGAGATTATTACAGCAGCACTTGCAGAAGCATCATCATCAGCATCATCAGGAACATCAGCAGCAACAGCAGCAGCAACAACAACACCAGCAGTAGAAGAAGCAAAACGAAAATTAGCGCAAGAAAGAATAGAAGACAGAGAAGCGCAAAGAGAGGCAAATAATGCAGTAACCCCCGAGCAAAGACGCACTGCTGAAAAAAAATTAGAAAGAGAAAAACAGGAAACAAGAAGAGCAGAAGAAAAGGTAGCAGCAGAGGAAGCTAAATTAGATAATATGGCAGGTGAAGCTGCAGAATCCGCAGCTGGAGGAGATTTACAAGCATTGGTTGATATGTTAACAATGATACTCAAGGATGATAAAAAGGGCGGAGGTAAGAAAAAAATATACAAACAAAAAGGAGGATTTGATTATCAACCTGAAACAAAAATGGTTGAAAATATAATTAATAAA
>MDSX01054899.1_pt1 | contig 10674 bp, 10 predicted proteins | sample 811141 | NCBI WGS metagenome assembly MDSX01 (sample SAMN05326642, study PRJNA326480) | marine metagenome | isolation source: seawater | place: Atlantic Ocean: South East | collected 2010
ATTGCGCCCGGAACAATGTCGAAGTGGATCAAGGTTACAACTGAAGGCGGTATGACGCGGATAAGAACGAAAGCCATATGCGCGTATCAGGTGAGTGACGATGGCAAGAAACTACTAATCTATACAAAAGATAATTCTCTGTTCGAGATAACGGACGACATAATGTCGACTCTTGGTATCCTTGACTCTAAATTCGGCCTCGAGTGATTCTTCTAGGCTTTTGTGCCTATCAACACTAGTGTGCCATTCCAACCCTCTTTGGCGCCTGTGAAAAAGCTCTCGACCTTTTGGAAACCTGCCATCCTGAGGCCTTCTTCCCATTCCTCTGCTGAGAGGGTTGTCATGTGTACATCCAGGGATTCAGACCAATCAAGGCTTGATTCATTTTCCAAATAGTGGTCTACCCCCACAGCAACAGAGCCTCCGGGCAGCACCCATTCCATGTGTAATGTCTTGAAGAAGGATATTGGATCTTCCAAATAGTACAGGAATTCCATACTTAGAACCAGATTTACAGGGGTATCCGGAGACCATTCCGGGAGCATCCCGTGGAAATATTCGCCTTCAGGATCTATTGAGCGAGCCTTGTTAATCATCATCTCAGAACCATCTACACCTGATGAAAATATACAGCCTGGCATCCTCTTGAGTCTACGAACTGCCCATCCATTTCCGCATCCCAGGTCTATAGCGGTGAACTCGGAAGGCAGACGACCCTTGACTGCGGCGATAATCGCATCCACACTTGCTGAGTGGCCTCTCTCCATGCCCTCATCACGATTGAGTTTCGCCCACTCGCTGAATAGATCCACGGCAGATGTACCAGACATAACAGTGGGGACGTAGACGGGTATATCATGGATTACCAACAAAGTTTGGATATGATATAGTGAGTATTGTTCGATTGGCCTGAGAGAGGCTGATTCGGTGGCTAGTGCGCTTGGGATTATATTCTCATTTTACGATTACGCAGTATTTGCAATCGTAGTATCGATTATCCTGATGAATGAAATAACCGGAGGCGATTCTTCATTTTCAGTGTATATTGGAATTTCTTTCTTGATTGTATGGTATCTCGTAATTCCCCTTATTTTCCGATTTCTTAGAATCGTGATAACAAGCATTCCCAAACTTAATTCGTAGCCGGATGGTTCTGATTGGATCATATCAGATATTTACATCAAAAGAGGTTTCAGAGGGTTGGCCGGGCTTTGCAGGAGTCAGGGACATCCCCCTGAGCGGGTTTGCTAAGGTCTGCACGCCCTCTACGCTCCATACTGCGCCTCTTGCGACAGATTGTATGTCGCTCATTGCCTGACCGATTGTATTTACTGGCGCACAAGGTATTCCCTTCAATACATTCTCCCAATGACTTCTTGTGTCATTTTTGAATATCTTGAACAGCGTCTTCTCAACTTCAATTCTGTCTTTGACCCTCCCTGAATTAGTGGACCATGATTCCTGACAATCTATCTCGAGAATCTCGACCATCTGCTGCCATTGTGCGTCGCTTCCTACTGCCAGCACAAACCACCCATCTGATGCTTCGAAGGCACGATAAGGCACCAAATTTGGGTGTGCACTTCCCATTGGTCGTGGTTCTTTTCCTGATGCAATCTTGTTCTGTGCTTGGTTTACGAGTGCGGAAATAGCGCAATCCCACAGACTGATATCTATACGCTGAGACTTACCCGTTCTCTCTCTGTGGAGAAGCGCGGCCAGTATGGCGGATGTGGCATGAAGGCCTGTTATGACGTCGATCCAAGCCACACCGACTTTGACCGGCGGGCGTCCCTCCTCCCCTGTAATGGACATGATACCCGATCTGGCCTGTAAAGATAGATCGTATCCTGGTTCTGATGATCTTGGTCCAGTAGCGCCATATCCGGATATCGAGCATAGTATTGTGTCTTCCGGAAGTTTCCCTACCAATCTATCGAAAGTTCCGGGACGGAAGTTTTCCAAGACTACGTCTGCCTGTGCAACTAGGTCTCGAAGTTTTTTCTCGTCCTTCTTGAGATTCATCCTAATTATCGTCTTACCGCGGTTGCATGAAAGGAAGTATGCGGCCACATCCTCCCCATCAAAACCAGTCGTGAAAGGGGGACCCCATCCTCTTGTATCGTCTCCCCAAGGCGCCTCGATCTTGAGTACGTCTGCTCCTAAGTCTGCGAGATTCTGTGCAGCATACGGGCCTGCTAGAACCCTTGACAGGTCAAGTATCTTCACGCCCTCGAGCACTTGCTTCATATCCGGGGGGACGTGCGGAGGCGATTCAATCCTCGGATGGAGTGACTGTAAATCCGACTACTGATCCGTCCAGCTCGAAGGACGACTCCATAGGGGACTGGTCACCGGACCTACGTCCTGATATCGACCTTGTTTCAGAGAGTATGTGATTCCAATCATCCTCTGCTAATTCGGGCGATTCCTCGGAAAGCGATATCTCGAGAGATATGGATGCCTCGATCCTTAGATTGAGTTCTTTTCTCTTGGCCTGAACTCGACGGATTATGTCTCTTGCGAGTCCTTTCGATAGCAATGCGTCGTCCAGAGACAGGTCCAGAACGAGAGTTACATCTTTGCCTCCACTCTCCACGGTCATCGCAGCAAAGCCTTCTTTCTCGACTCTTCTGATTTCTACGTCGTCCATGTCTATCGGATATCCCGCTAGATGTGCTATTCCCGCCTGTATTTCAAGCAAGAATGAGTCTGGATCGATCTCCGAAAATTCATTCAGAACAGCAGGTAGGTCGGAAGTGCATTTCCTGCCGAGGCTTTTCCTATTGGGCTTAAGTTCCATCTTTTGGAATCGTTCTAGATCATCTTCATTCTCTAAAGATTCGACATTGAGTTCTTCCGAAAGTATGTCTTTCAAATCCCCTATGTCCGCATCGCCCACGATCCAACCTTTCCTGCATGGCAGCCTCTGTCTGCGAGACGACTCGACCCTTATTCTGCGACCAGCCTCTGCCAGGTTTCTGGCGAGGTCCATGCGAGACTCTAGTTTTGTATCTCGAGGCGGCAATGTGCTATCCAAAGCCTCGGAACCACAGGGCCAATCTGCAAGATGGACTGACGCGCCTGTCAAGTCCCTGTGTATCCTATCTGGCATGAATGGTGCTATTGGAGCCATTATCCTGCAAGTGACTAAGAGGACTTCTCGCAAAGTATGGTGACATGCCGCCTTGTCGGCACTCTCGGCTTCATCCCAGAGTCTTCTTCTTGATCTCCTGACGTACCAATTCGATAGATCATCGACGATGAAGCGTTCGATTTCTCTCCCAGCCTTATGAAAATCCCATGCCCTGAAGAAAGAGTCCACCTTGTCAGCCATATTACTAACTTGAGAAAGGATCCACCGATCGATTGAGGGCCTATCACTCATATTTGGGGCATCATCTTCGCTCACTCGGTCGAATGAGTCCAATTCAGCATAATCTGCATGGAATCTGTAAACGTTCCACAGAGTCAGGAACATCCGCGCATAAGACTCTCTTACTCCGTTGGGATCGAAGTTTGTAGGCTGCCAAGGAGAGCTTTGAGTGGTCATATACCACCTAATCGCATCTGCGCCCTCCAGGTTGAAGTGATCCCATGGGTCAACTACATTCCCTCTTGATTTACTCATCTTCTTTCCATGCTTATCGAGTATGTGTCCGAGAGAAAGGCAACTCCTGTAAGTCGGTTTATCGAAGACTGTTGTCCCAACTGCCAATAGCGAATAGAACCACCCCCGGGTCTGATCAACTGCCTCGCAAATGTAATCCACTGGAAATGACGATTCGAAGATTTCCTGATTCTCAAATGGATAATGCCACTGGGCAAATGAAGCGCAGCCGGAATCAAACCAGCAATCCATGACATAGGGCTCACGGTTCATCTCTCCAGAGCATCCCTCGGATGGACAATTGAGCTTGACATTGTCCACATATGGCCTATGCAGCTCTTTGGGCATACTAGATCCTTCAGACAGCATGGCTTCCATTTCATCACGACTACCGACACAATGCTCGTGACCGCACTCACTGCATATCCAAACAGGTATGGGGGTTCCCCAATATCTCTCCCTGCTTATTGCCCAGTCTTTCAAATTGGAGAGCCATTCGCCCATTCTACCTGTTCCTGTGGAAGGAGGAGCCCACTCAACGGAGTCGTTATGCTTCATTATTGAGTCTCTAACAGCAGTCATACGGACAAACCAGCTGTCCATTGCATAGTACAACAGCGGATGGTCGGTCCTCCAACAATGAGGGTAGTCGTGCACGTACTGGTGCTCCCTGTAGAGCTTGCCAGATGATTGTAGGAGATCGATGATGGAGTCATCGCATTCTTTGACATATCTCCCATCAAGTTCCGGATGAGTTCCATCAAAGAATCGGCCATTCATATCCACAGTGTGCTGTGCGGGAAATCCGGCCTTCATTCCGAGGTTGTAGTCATCCTCTCCGTACATAACTGCAGTATGTACTATTCCGGTTCCATCCGTAGTTGTCACAAAGTCTGCAGCCACCACTGTCCAAGCAGCGGGATGATTGTCTCCGTCGATAGCACCTGGGAAGGGGGAGACGTATTTCCTCCCTTCAAGGTCGGCGCCCTTGATCTCGGATATGACTTCCACCTTGTGTCTAAGCACATTGCCCATCAAATCCTTTGCCAGAATCATCTCTTCACCCACTTCTGCGCCCCCTCTTCCATCCCATGCGCCAGATGGAGGTTCTGTGACTCTAACTCGTACGTAATCCACATCTGGGCCGACGGCTAGGCCGACATTCCCGGGCAATGTCCACGGTGTGGTCGTCCATGCTAGTATGGACGCCTCATCATCAACAAGTTGGAACTTGACGAAGACAGCTGGTTCTGAGACTTCCTTGTATCCCAGAGCCACCTCATGACTGGAGTATGAAGTGCCTGTCTGAGGGCAGTACGGCAATACTTTGTGACCTCTGAACAATAGGCCTTTGTCGTGCATCTGCTTCAGTGACCACCATGCTGATTCGATGTAATCGTCGTGCAGAGTCACGTATGGATCGTCCATATCGACCCAGAAACCCATTCGCTCAGTCATTTCGCGCCATGCCTGCTCATAGGTCCAGACACTCTCCTTGCATGCTTCATTGAACGCCTCCATCCCATATGCTTCAATTGCCTCATTGGACATCAAGTCCAGTCGTTTCTGAACCTCAATTTCGACGGGCAGGCCATGTGTGTCCCATCCTGCTTTCCTCTCGACTACCCGTCCCTCCATCGTCTTCCATCTACAGACCATGTCTTTGTACAGTCGGGAGAGGACATGGTGGATTCCGGGTTTACCGTTTGCTGTAGGAGGGCCTTCGAGAAATATGAATGGCTTTCCAGAAGTTTTTCTGTTTTCTATGGACGACTGGAATGTGCCCTCATCATTCCATAGCCGGATGAGGTCATTTTCCAGCGCTACCGGGTCAAGGCGGCCTCCCTGCTCAGACTCCATCAGGCCTCTCGACCCGGGCAATTGATTTCAATGTCCCCCGAGAGAATGGGCCCTCGCATATGCCCCGGACGAGTACAATAGTCCATTAGCAGCCGTCTCATGTGACAGTACGTGGAAGATTGGGGAAAGCTCTGTGAGGACATCTCGAAGTGGATCAAGAAGTACGCAGATGAGAATGGAATATCTGCTTTAGTTGTGGGCGTTTCAGGTGGCATCGACTCTGCTGTTACTTCGACGCTATGTGCAAAAAGCGGATTGGAAACAATTGCAGTCAATATGCCAATTCATCAAGAGTCATCCCAATACGACTTGGCAAAGCGCCACATAGAGTGGCTAGAATCTAGATGGGGTAATGTGAGCAGCCATCTAGTTGACTTAACCGAATCTTATGATTCATATGTTGAAAGCGCTCTTGATGGTCTTGAGATATCCGAGTTATCGTTAGCGAATACAAGGGCGAGATTACGGATGACCACACTTTATGCCATATCTGGTTCTAGAAAGGGTATTGTGGTCGGGACAGGGAACAAAGTGGAAGATTTCGGAGTGGGATTCTATACAAAATATGGAGATGGGGGTGTCGACATTTCGCCTATTGCGGATCTATTGAAATCAGAAGTTTACGCACTTGCTAAGGAAATGAGTGTGATTGAAGACATACAGAATTCGATTCCGAATGATGGATTGTGGGCGGACGGTAGAACGGACGAAGACCAGATCGGTGCAACGTACGAGGAAATTGAATGGGCGATGGCACAAGCTGATCGGGCTCAGCGAGAGGGTCTCTCTAATCGTCAAAAAGAAGTGTTAAGGATTTATCAGAAACTGCATGAATCCAACTCACACAAGATGAAGCCGATTCCGATTTATATTAAGAATTCTTAATCTGGACGGCCGGAGTTGCTTTGTGGTGCCCGAAAATCTTGAGGAGCCTAAATTCGAAATAATCGAGATTTACGATGGTTTTGAGATAAGGAAATATGTCGATACAATTCAAGCAAGAGTGGCCACCAAGGGTATGGGTTATCGTAATTCGGCTGGGGCCTTTAGGCGTATCGCGTCATACATATTCGGAGAGAATAATCAATCCCGGAATATCGCAATGACTGCACCAGTACACATGTGGGAATCTGATGATTCCTCAGTTATGGCATTCACCATGCCTTCAGAGCATAGGATGGGGGATCTTCCAAAACCTGCTGACTCAGGGGTTGAATTACTTCATGTGAAAGGAGAAGTTGTGGCAGTTCTGAAATTCTCGGGCCTTTCTCATCGCAGAAAAAGCTTGAAGATGATAAGTAAATTACTCTCAATGATTGAAAATAATGGACTTGTTGCCCATTCGCAAGCTAGACTGGCGGTTTATGACAACCCGACATCGACCCTCCCCTTTATGCGCAGAAATGAGATAATTCAACCAATAGAATGGGACAGGGGGGATGAATATGGCGGATAGTCTGAAGATTTCAGGGGTAGACGCTATTTTGGACGCTATTGATGGAGGTCGACCAGTAACTCGCATACTTGTCCTAAGAGAAGCTCAATCGGAAGAGTTGGACAGACTACTCGTAGAAGCATCAAAACGTAAATTGAAGGTCATTGAGGGTTCGATGAATGATCTTAGGAGGATGGCCAATATGCCATTTACCTCAGAGCCCCCGGAAGCGCTTGGTCTACTTCACAGAGATCCTTCTGCGGAGATTAGCGAGATAATGGCGTCTGGAGGGTTAATTTGGTTACTTTCAGGGGCTCAATATCCCGTTAATATCGGATTTGCAATCAGAACAATCGAAGTTAGTGGGGGCTCTGCTGTGTTTGTAGATGCTGATCTCAATTCTGATGGGAGGAAAGCATCTTCAAGAGCGTCGATGAAAGCGGATCGGTTTATCCCCGTAAAATGGATGAGTTGGCGTGAAGCGTCTGATTTGGCCAGGGCTTACAACTATCGCATAATTGGGATTGAAGATTCAGGAGATGTGGAACCATGGGATATCGATTTGACAGGACGATGTATGCTCGTGATAGGCGGGGAACGACATGGCATCTCAGCAGACTTGCTCCGAGAGTGTGATTCCATAGTGAAAATTCCGATGCAAGGTTTTGTGCCGTCATACAATCTTCAAGCCCCGCTAGCAGTCGTAGCAGCCGAGGCTTTACGGCAAAGACGCAAGAACGTTTGAATCATTGATACTAGGGGCATGGGCATGGGCAAACTGTCAAAGGTGTTCTCAGTCATCCTAATTCTGGTAGGTGGAATATTGCTTCTTGCTTGGGCGGGTAGCGGTTACGCGATCGGTCTCTACGAGGAGGGGATTGAAGAAAACTGCGATACGACTGTTGGGACGATAGCTCAAATTACCGATTGGGATGAAGGCAGATGCGACGACGCAAGGGAGAATATGGAGAAGTTGGAAAATTACAGGCCGTTCATCCTTGCTTCAGGGGCGACAGTCTCAGTTCTAGGGTTGATGGTGTTATTCAGATCTTAGATTAACGCCTCATTTCCTCCCTCATTCTCTTCTTTGTAGCGGCCCAGCCACAAATCATGCAATCCGACAGGTCGTGCCTCCTTGCCGGGCAGTAATCTCTACCGAAGAAGATTATTTGTAAGTGCCTTTTATTCCACGTGGACTTCGGGAATACGGCTTTCAGATCATATTCAGTTCGTTCGACCGTAGTGCCTCTGGACAGGCCCCATCTGGCAGCCAAGCGGTGTATGTGGGTGTCGACAGGGAATGCGGGCACCCCGAAGGCTTGAGCCATGACGACACTTGCAGTCTTATGACCAACACCCGGAAGAGACTCCAGATAGTCCCAATTTGGTTCAATTACTCCGCCTCTATCGACGATAATCTCAGCCATTTTCTTGAGGTTTTTTGCCTTGGTTGGCGCCAATCCTACTTGCCGTATTGCTGATTGTATATCCCTCACATCCAGAGAGGCCATTGCAGCGGGTTTTGATGCGAGTGCGAAAAGCCCTGGAGTTACCTCGTTAACTTTCTTATCAGTTGTCTGTGCGGAAAGCATGACAGCTACTAGTAGCGTATATGGGTCTTCGTGATCGAGTGGTATAGGGGTATTCGGATACAGATTTTCAAGAATTTCACTGATTCGTTGGGCCTTCTCTATTCGCCTCATTGCTCTACCTCTCTAGATCCCCTGTACCCCATTATGAATGCAGACATGATCAGCGCCCCGGGAACTGCATAGCAGGTTAGATACTGCCAATCTTGCCATGACTCGCTACCTCCGAAAAGAATCCACGCAGCTAGCCCTGCCACGAACGCAGGCAGCACCATAACAGATGCGAAAACAAGTGCTCGACCGAGTCCCATTGTAGGATGGCAGGAGAGGTGAGATAAGAGGATTCGTTATTCTCCAAGGATCTCGTCCAACTCATCTCCAGATCTGGTATTGAGGACGTCTTCTGCGCGAAGCCATCCCTTGCGTGCTATGTCTACGCCATATGAGACATCAGAGAGGCCTTCTACGCTATGTGCATCCGGGTTGATCACAATAGGCACACCATTTTCTTTAGCAACCTTACAGAGCCTCCAATCAAGGTCGAGACGGAATGGAGATGCGTTGATTTCTATGGCCTTGAGCGTGCCGTTTGAGTTGATCTCGCCCATCCTTTCAATTATCTGAATCATATCAATGGGAAATCCATCTCTTGCTTGGAGAATACGGCCCGTTGGATGACCCAGTATTGTGAACGTTGGGTCCTCAACTGCTTTGATTATCGCATCAGTATTGTCTTGTTCATCCCTTGATCTCCAAGAGCCGATGGCGTGTACTGAACCTATCACGTGATGAAATTGATTTCTAACATCTGGAGAATAGTCCAACTTTCCGTCGGGGAGTATGTCGCATTCCGTACCATGGAACATCCTGAATTTTTCATTTTCATCCGCCCATTTCTCATTTAATGCACGAATCATATCGCCCTGAATGGATACTTCGACCGGGTCTACCCCTATACTTCGGCCTCCGATATTCAATGCAGGGGAATGTTCTGCGATTCCGAGATACTCCCAACCCAAACCAATTGCTGCTGACGCCATTTCCTCGAGAGTGCAAGAGCCGTCAGAAGCAACTGTGTGGTTATGGAGCGCGCCCCTAATCATATCCGATTCTATTAGGTCGGGGATACCATTAATCGAAGCTGCCTCGATCTCCCCCATATCTTCTCTGAGTTCAGGGGTTACCCACTGAAGGCCGAGCATGGAATATATGTCTGCTTCACTTTCACATGAGAGCGTGTGTATGGCTGCATCTATACCCTTCAAGTCACCAGCGAGTTGCTCGGGAATAAGTCCGAATTCATTGAGTCTTAATCCGTTATCTATTGCAATCTGCCTCATGCGTATATTGTGCTCTTTTGAGCCGGTAAAGTATGCCAATGTAAATGGAAATGTCTCGGGCGGCACGATTCTTACTTGGGCGTCTATGGTTGCATCTTCCAAGCGATCGAGAATAGCCTCATTGAGGGCATCGTCAATACTGCCTGTTGGGAATGAGGAATCCAAAACACTCTGCTCGAGGACGAGGCTGATCTTTGACTCGCCATGGCCTTTGATATCTGCAATCCCTGGTAAGTCGAGTATCGATTGGATCACTGAAGAACGATGCTCGGGAAGTGTTGCCACTACTATATCGAGGTCCCCGATAGTCTCCCTCCTGCGTCTGGCACTTCCCGCGAGTTGTGCCTTCTCGACTCCGGGGATATCAGAAATTCTCTTTTCTAGTGCCAGTCCGAATCTTAACCCCACATCCAATCTAGTCCTACCTTGATTTCTATGAAAGAGTTCGATTCCCTCGAGGTATCTCTGTTGGCTCTTCTCTCCGAAACCTTGCAAGGAGGCGACCAGATTGTTCTCGCATGCAGATTTTAGAGACTCTATTGAAGAGATGTCGAGTTCTTTGGACAATATCCTGGCTCTCTTTGGCCCCAATCCCTGGATTCCCACCATCTCAACTAAGCCTGGAGGGACTCTATCGTATAGGGATTGTATATCCCCCCATTCGCCAGTCATCACAACATCCACGATTAGAGATGAGAGCCCTTTCCCTATTCCTTTGATGTCTGTCAAGGCATTTGATTCAATGACGTCCATCAAATGACGATTCATCTGCCCAAGGGCTCTGCTTGCATTCTGATATGCCCTTACTCTGAATGGATTTGCTCCGTCGAGTTCTAGGAG
>MDSX01081232.1_pt1 | contig 10674 bp, 9 predicted proteins | sample 811141 | NCBI WGS metagenome assembly MDSX01 (sample SAMN05326642, study PRJNA326480) | marine metagenome | isolation source: seawater | place: Atlantic Ocean: South East | collected 2010
AAAAACACGAAAATTCAGTATACCCTTTGTCGCCTGCGTATTTGGCAGTAGACAGGCCAAAAAATTAGTATCAACTAACATCTGATCCAGTCCGAACTCACCTGAAAAGGACTGAATGCCATCTATATTTTTTTCCGTTCGGCTCCAGCCTTGTACTTTCAGTCCAACAGCTTTTAACATTTGAGCTACATGCGTTCCAAGATAGCCTAGACCCAAAATACCAACCGAAACTGAATCTGTATCAAACGCTATCTCTGGCGGCCAAATTTTTTCCTCCCGCAATGCATCAAAATATACAGTCTCCCTATGCAGTCTTAGTATATTCATTAAGAACCAATGTCCCATTGATCGAGCCATATGAGGATTGGTAACCCTAACTATTGGTATGCCTTTGGGCCTTAACGGATCCAGAAAAACATGATCCACCCCTGCAGCCATAGAGACAATCATCTTTAAATTTGGGAATTTGGCAAGTTCCCCATGGGGCATTTGCCATACCATTGCAATATCTATATCCTCGGGATTACCGATGTCGGGCCATTCCCTTATTTCCAAAAGCGGGTCTAAACGAACCATTTCTTCTATATGCTTTCGTGCAGATTCCTGACCCAAATTTATTATAATGGTTGGCACAATTTAACCCCTAATACTGATTTATTCTGTTGATTAAGTTATTAGGATCCTTCCCATTGAATACTTTATTAATAGCATCAGCAACCTGACTTGCGGCGCTACCCGCATTGGATTGAGCAGAAACATGAGGCCAAACCCGAACCTTGGGATGATCCCAATACGGATGGCGCTCAGGCAGAGGTTCTTCATGAAAAACATCTAAGGCTGCACCGGCAATCTGGCCAGACCCAATCGCTTCCAACAAAGCTTCATCCACAATATGAGCCCCTCGACCTGCATTGATGATGTAGGCCCCTCGTATCAGTTGGTACAGTGTCTGGTTATTCAAGATCCCACGCGTTTCAGGCGTTAATGGTAGAAGGCAACACAGAATGTCAGTTCTATTCAAGAAACGTTCTAATTGGTCACCCCCAAAAAAACTTTTAACATTCTCAATATCTTTTGGGTTTCTGCTCCAACCTGCAACATTAAACCCAAGACTAGAAATTTTTTTTGCCGCATCTGAGCCTAACTCTCCAAGTCCCAAAACACCAACTTTACATTCTGATGTTTCTGGAGGGGGGAGGACATGCCATTTTCGTTCTCTCTCAAATGCCTCGTATTCGATGCCTTGACGATGAAACCGGAGTACATTTAATAAAACCCATTCACTCATTGCCTGTGCCATCCAAGGGTCAACTAACCGCATAATTTTAGCATTAGTTGGGATATCTGGGTCATTAAAAATATGATCGACCCCTTGCCCAAGTGAACAGATACAACGTAAATTTCTCATTTGCTTCAGACTACCAGGCGGGAGCGCCCATATTAGAGCAAATTCTATTTCTAGAGGATCGCCAATATCAGGCCAAACTCGAAAATCTAAATCTGGAATAAATTTAGATAACCCAGCTTCCCAATCCGCAGGAGAATCGTTTTGTGAATGGAATAAAACTGCGGTCATCTCACCTAACTCCAGAAAAATTCTATCAAGATAAATTATAACTCATTTAGTGAGAAGACGTAATATCTTCGATGCGATTATCAAAGGCTGCAGACATAAGTAACCTTGTGTAGGGGTGAGAAGGATTATTAATTATCTGATTAGTTTCGCCATCCTCCACAACCAATCCGTTGTTCATCACAATTATGCGATGAGACATTGCTCGGACTACTTTTAAGTCATGGCTAACGAACAAAAACGCAAGATTATGCTTTTTTTGCAAAGTCCGAAGAAGATCAACAATCTGTGCTTGGACAGTGAGATCGAGAGCAGAAGTAGGCTCATCGAGTATGATCAATTTTGGTCTAAGAACAATCGCTCGTGCTATGGAGATTCTTTGACGCTGTCCCCCTGAAAATTCGTGCGGATATCTATTGCGCATAGAAAGATCGAGCCCAACTTCTATGATAGCTTCGTCGATACAGGTCTCTATATCAGTAGCCTTAATTGAAGTGGAGTTCGCTTTATTGTGAACCCATAGACCTTCACCAATTATTTCAGCCATAGACATGCGCGGAGATAAGCTCCCAAATGGGTCTTGAAAAACGACTTGCATCTCCCCTCGAAGACGCTTCATATCTTGGGCACGCAGGTCATGTATTGGGTCTCCAGAATAAAGGATATCTCCTCTACTAGACTGAAGTCTGAGTATAGCTAATCCTAGCGTTGTTTTTCCAGAACCACTTTCTCCAACTACGCCGACTGTCTCACCCTCTCTTATATTCAAAGTCACGCCGTCAACTGCTTTGATATGTCCAATAGTTCTCTTTAAAATACCTTTTTGTATTGGGAACCAAACCCTAAGATCTTTCACTTTCAAAATAGATTTAGCACTTTTCATGATTGGTGCAGGCGCACCTGTTGGTTCAGAAGATATTAATTTAAGAGTATAATCATGTTTTGGTTTTGCAAATAAATTATCTACAGTATCTGTTTCAACGATTTTTCCATCAAACATGACAGCAACTTTATCAGCAATTTTTTTTACAATACTTAAATCATGGGTAATTAACAAAATTGCCATTCCAAGTTCTTTTTGCAAATTTTTCAGAAGCTGCAAAATTTGTGCTTGCACCGTAACATCAAGAGCCGTTGTGGGTTCATCTGCTATCAATAAGTCTGGATCATTAGCCAACGCCATGGCAATCATGACCCGCTGTCTTTGTCCACCCGAAAGTTGATGGGGGTATGCGGAAAGTCGTTTTTCTGGATCATTGATTCCAACAAGATTGAGAAGTTTAATACACCGTTTTCGAGCCTCTCTAGCACCCATTTTTCTTTGTAATATTATTGACTCAGTGATTTGTTTTTCTAGGTCGTGGAGTGGATTTAATGACGTCATAGGTTCTTGAAAAATCATTGAAATTCGGTTGCCCCGAATATCCCTCAACTTTGGCTCTCCTGCCGCCACAATTTCTTGGCCCTTAAATTTGATACTGCTTGCACTAGGATGCTGGGCAAGCGGATAGGGTAATAGTTGCAAAATGGACAATGCTGTTACTGATTTTCCAGAACCACTTTCACCAACTATTGCCAGTGTCTCGCCTTTTTCGATTTTGAAACTAACCCCTTTTACTGCTGTCACTATGGAGTTAGGCGATTTAAAAATCACCTCAAGATTATCGACATCCAAAAGACTTGGGGTCATAAGAATGTCTTTCTTGGATCAAATGCGTCTCTTACAGCTTCTCCAATAAAGATTAAGAGGCTTAACATCAAAGCTAAGACAAAGAACCCTGACAAACCCAGCCAGGGAGCTTGAAGATTATTTTTTCCTTGATTCAATAATTCTCCTAACGACGGCGAACCTGGCGGCAATCCTAGTCCAAGGAAATCGAGAGAAGTTAGCGCAGTCACACCACCCGTCAATATAAACGGTAACATTGTTATTGTCGCTACCATTGCGTTAGGGAGAACATGTCTAAGAATTATTATTAAATCAGAGACACCTAAAGCACGCGCGGCTCGCACGAAATCTAAATTTCTCGCTCTCAGAAATTCAGCTCTTACCACTCCAACTAACGACAACCAACTAAAAAGAAGCAATATTACCAATAGGACCCAGAACCCAGGCACGAGAATACTTGACATAATTATCAATATATATAGTTGAGGCATTCCGGCCCAAATTTCTATAAATCTCTGAAAGACCAAATCACGCCATCCGCCATAATAACCTTGGATAGCGCCCGCAAAAATACCCACAATACTGCTAAAAAGGGTTAAAATAAGACCAAATGATACGGAAAGTCTAAATCCATAAATTAGCCTTGCTAATACATCTCGAGCCTGGTCATCCGTCCCTAACCAGTGCCTGCTGTCTGGTGCAGATGGGGCCGTTTTTCCAAGGTCTCTATCTATCGTGCTATAACTGAAAGTGATTAAAGGCCATGCAAGCCAACCATTGGCCTCTATTAACTCCTGAACAAATGGGTCTTTGTAATCGGCTTCAGTTGGAAAATCTCCCCCAAAAATAGTCTCTGGATATTCAACGACAGTAGGATAATATAATTCACCCTTAAAGCAGACAAGATAAGGCGTATCATTTGCAATAAACTCGGCAAAAAGTGAAAGGGTAAAAAGACCCAGAAATAACCAAAAAGACCAATAGCCTCTTTTATTATTCTTGAAATTCATCAACCGGCGCCTATTTAAAGGCGAGATACTTAATCCCAATAATCCTTTGTTTTCTTCATTAGATATGATCATTTCAGGTCTCGCGACTATCAAAATCAATACGGCGGTCTATAACAACGTACATAATATCGCCAAGAATTCCCATTACGAGTCCTAAAAGGGTAAAGAAGTAAAGGGTCCCAAACATTACCGGGTAATCTCTACCAATAGCCGCCTCAAAACCAAGAAGACCTAGACCATCCAATGAAAAAATAATTTCTGTAATTAAAGAACCAGTAAAAAGAATGCCTATAAAAGCACTGGGAAAGCCCGCTATAACAATTAACATAGCATTACGAAAAACGTGGCCATATAACACCCGATTTGGGCTTAAGCCCTTCGCCCTTGCAGTCAGCACATATTGTTTATTTATTTCTTCTAGAAAAGAGTTTTTCGTCAACATAGTCAAACCTGCGAAACCACCAATGACCATAGATGTTACTGGCAGCACCATGTGCCATAAATAATCCTTCAAAAGTTGAAAATATGACATTTGTTCCCAACCAGAGGACACAATACCTCTAATAGGGAAAATTTGCCAAAAGCTCCCTCCAGCGAATAAAACGACTAATAAAATAGCAAACAAAAAACCTGGTATCGCATTACCTAAAATAACAAAACCAGAGCTCCATATATCAAACCGAGTTCCGTCTCTAACGGCTTTGCGAATCCCTAGCGGGATAGAGATCAAATACACTAACAAGGTAGTCCAAAGCCCCAAGGAAATAGAGACTGGCATCTTCTCTATTACTAAATCTACGACCCTACGATCCTTGAAATAGCTCTCGCCAAAGTCAAACACCAAATAGTTTTTTAGCATCAAAATGAAACGTTCATAAACTGGTTTATCAAAACCAAACGTTCTTTCAATTTCCTTTATCAACTCGGGGTCCAGTCCTCTTGCCCCTCTATAAACAGAAGCTGTGTTACTTCTCGTTTTTTCTATTTCATTCTGCTTATTACCTGCTAGAGAGTCACCCATACCAGAGCCAGAAATTCGAGCTGTCGCTTCTATACCAACGCCCTGTATTTTTGCTATTGTTTGTTCGACTGGACCACCCGGTGCGAATTGTATTACAGCAAAGTTTACAAGTATAATAGCCAACAAAGTGGCGGGCACTAAAAGTAGTCTCTTAAAAATATAGGCTAGCATATTGCTGCCTCTCCTTTAATTCCCACCTGCATTCCGCCACGTCTCTATATCTTTATTTTTCTTTTCGTCAAACCACCAGGTTTGTGGGAAACCACTTGAATATTTAGCCGTAGTAACCGGTCTCCCAAACTTATTCCAGAACACTAAACGTGAAGCTTGAAGATGAAAGTGCGGAATAACGTAGTGTCCCCACAGTAAAACACGGTCTAGAGCTCGAGTTCGTGCGATTAAACTTTCACGGTTGGGAGCTTCAATCACCAGGTCCACCAAAGCATCTACTGTTGGATCCATAATGCCAATTTGATTCCGGCTCCCAGGCCTATCTGCGTTTGAGGAATGCCAGAAATCGCGCTGCTCATTCCCAGGTGATAATGATTGCCCAATACCTCCTACAATCATATCAAAGTCAAACGTATCTGTTCGCTGCTGATATTGAGCCACATCTACCGTACGAATGGTAACATCAATTCCCAAACGCTTTAAATTCTGCTTCAATGGTAAAGCTAATTTTTCCATAGAAGGTTGACGAAGTAATAGTTCAAAAGAAAAAATATCTCCGTTTACATTTTTTAATTTTCCATCGGTGACGGACCACCCTGATCCCCGCAATAATTTTAAGGCTGTTCGCAAATTCTTTCTTATGTTTCCCGATCCATCTGTTCGCGGTGCTTTATAAATTTCAGTAAAAATCTTTTTTGGCAGTTGGCCTTGAAAATTCTTCAATATTGCCAACTCTTCACCATTAGGGAGACCTCTCGAAGAAGATAATTCAGAGTTAGAAAAGTAACTATTTGTGCGTTTATATGCACCGAACATAATAGTTTTATTCGTCCACTCAAAATCCCATGCATATCCAATGGCTTCCCGTACTCTTGGGTCTCTAAAAAACGGTCTTCTGGTATTGAATATAAATCCTTGCATCCCGGTTGGACGTTCATGAGGGATTAACAATTTATTCACTTTTCCCGCTTTTTTTGCGGGAAATTCATATTGAGTAGCCCAACGTTTTGCTGAATTTTCAGCCCGCAAATCAAATGAGCCACTTTTGAAAGCCTCTGTAGCGACCTCTCTATCCCGGTAATATTCATATCTTAGTTGATCAAAGTTAGACTGGCCTCTTTTAACTGGTAAGTCCTTAGCCCAATAATCTTTCACGCGAACATAAGTTACATTTCGGCCTGCCTCAAAATTTTTTACTTTGTATGCACCACCACCCAGCGGGGGTTCTAATGTGGTTCTACTGAAATCGCGCGTTTCCCAGTAATGTTTGGGCAATATGCTAATTTGACCTAATATCAGTGGTAATTCTCTGTTATTTGATCCAGGAAAATTAAAGGTGACTTGCCGATCTCCTGTTTTGATAACATTTTTTACATCTCCATAATAAACACGGTAAAACGGATGGCCTTTTTTAATAAGGGTTTCAAAAGTCCATATAACATCTTCCGGTGTGACCGGATTCCCATCATGCCAACGCGCCCCTGGATGTAGGTTGAAGGCCACCCAAGACCGGTCCTCTGGCACTACCACCGTTTGCGCCAGTAATCCATAATTTGTAAACGCTTCATCCGAGGAGCCCACCATAAGTGAGTCATAAATCAAATTAATTCCAGCAGCAGGAATTCCTTTTAAAATAAATGAATTAAAACTATCAAATGTCCCCATTGCCTCGTTCACAACCCTACCACCTTTTGGCGCCTGAGGGTCTACATAGTCAAAATGTTGGAAATTTTCTAAATATTTTGGCACCCCATGCATTGCAATCGCGTGTCGAGCGATTGGTTCATCAGCGGAAGTTTTTGACTCGGTTATTAGAGATAGCGAGAGCAATAAAAAGAAAAACATAATTACTGGGTGAGTACCAACCATCAGGCAACAGATCCTTTTCGAATTTTCCAAAATAAAAGACACAGCAATTAAGACTCAATTTAACAAAAAGGTAGTGTGTCGGGGGGAAAAGTCTATTCTATCTTGTGTTAGCTTATCAGCTATCATTTAAAATGCTTATCACCTCAGCATGCAACTTTTTATCTCCAGCCGCAATTATTTTATCAGTCGTGCCTATCCCCAGAGGCTCTCCATCCCAGCCTGTAACTATACCTCCAGCCGCAGCTACTAATGCCACAGGGGCAAGATAATCATAATCAGACAATTGTGCCTCTATAACCAAGTCTATTGAACCCAAGGCCAACATTCCATAAAGGTAACAATCCCCTCCATATATTGGCAATTTTATTTTATCGTGAACACGTTTTAAGCGTTCCTCATCTCTACCATCAAACATTTTTGGGCTGGTGGAACCAGACGTAGCATCACACAAATCTAATCCAATACGAGTCTGTAAGGATTTTCCATTTAGGGTCGCGGGGAGATTGTCTCCCCCGATCCAACGCTCTCCCGTAGCTGGGATATCTATGATACCCAAGATAGGAATCCCATCTTTTAAAAGAGCTATCAATGTGCCAAATAAAGGAGATCCGCTTATAAACGCCTTGGTCCCATCAATTGGGTCAATAGACCAAATATATTCAGCATCCATTTTCTTCTGGCCATATTCCTCGCCAGCAATACCATGGGTTGGGTATTCGTCTTCTATCATTTGCCGTATTGTAGCTTCAGCTCGTCTATCCGCAATCGTCACGGGGCTCGCATCTGTCTTTGTATATACTTCAGGGTCGTTGCGCCAATAATTCAATATTAATTGACCACTTGCGTCCACTAGACTTTCACCGAACTTCGCAAAGTCCCTAACTGAGTCCGTCATAATAATTCGCCGAAATAAGTTTCACTAACAATTATCCGCCAGCAGCTTCTTTCGCTATTGCATCAGCGGTCGGCAAATCAGCTGGATCATCACTTAACGTCCTCAAATAAGCGATTACCGCTGCTCTATCACCAACCTTCTTCAAACCAGCAAATCCCATTTTTGTGCCAGGCATATATTCCTTTGGCTTTTTCAAAAAACTATTGAGTGCAGAATAATCCCAAGCGCTGGCCCCTTCAAATCCCTTCAATGCCGAGGAATAATTGAAGCCATCCTTAGCCCCCATTTTAGCGTTCAAAACCTGATATAAATTAGGCCCTACCTTATTCTTTCCACCACTTTGAACGGAGTGGCATGCTGCGCACTTCTTGAAAACTTTTTGTCCGGAGACGGGGTCAGCCGACGAGATTAGGGACAACACAGGTTCAATCTGAGGAGCCGCAGCAGCAACTGTCACCGGTTTACTGTCATCTCCAACATTAACAATGTAGGCATTTTTTTCGAGTGGTTTTGGATTAACAAGAACATCAGCAATTTTACCAGCTGCCATAGCTACTAAACCCGCGCAAAGAACTCCTGCCGCTATTTTGTTCATCTCTAACGATGCCATCTCTTGACCCCCACTAAGCACTTGATACATTACACTAAACAACAGTGTTCTCTACGGCTTTTACCGCTTTCCGCCGCATCTGTCCAATAAGCAATAGTTTTTTTTTGGAAATAATATAGTGTTAGTATGATGTTTTCTATAGGACTGATGGACTACTAGTACCTGAAAACAACCTTGTGGCCTATTGTCGCAAATTCGCTTTATGATTGCGAGGCAATAAGTATGAATTTACCTAAGAACCCAATTATCCTTATTCCTGCTAGAATGAAGTCTACGCGGTTACCTAATAAGCCTCTAGCATTAATAAACGGGGAGGCAATGATAACCCACGTGTGGCGTCGAGCTATTGAGTCTAATTTGGGTAGAGTAGTAGTGGCCTGTGGCGAGAAAGAAATCGTACAAGTGATACAAAATGCAGGAGGAGAGGCTGTTCTAACTAAACCCGATGAACCTTCAGGGTCAGATAGAATTTTTTCGGCGCTGAAAAAGATCGATCCCCAGTACCAACATGATGCTGTCATTAATATTCAAGGTGATTTACCCGTTTTAACACCCTCAACGATCGAAGCGGCATGGTCGTTGCTCGCTGATCAGGCAGTAGATATTGGAACTGTGGCGGCACAAATAATTATTGAGGAAGAGCGTTTCAATCCCTCTGTGGTGAAGGCGATAGTCGCCTGGAACTCGGAACAAAAAAATGGTCGAGCTTTATATTTTACCAGAACTAGCGCCCCCTCAGGCGATGGCCCTCTATTTCATCATATTGGACTGTACGCCTATAGACGCGCTGCACTTGAACAGTTTGTTACATTACCGGTATCTCCATTAGAGAAAAGAGAGAAACTAGAGCAACTGAGAGCCCTTGAATATGGAATGAGAATTGACGTGGCTCGCGTTGACACTGTCCCATTTGGTGTCGATACTCCCGACGATTTAGAACGAGCAAAAAAATTACTTTGAAGTTAGAAACCGATATGAATGATATAAAGACCACAATCGCTTTTCAAGGAGAGTTAGGAGCCAACTCTCATATGGCTTGCATAGAGGCACGCCCCAATTTTGATGTACTTCCCTGCCACAGCTTTGAAGATATGCTTGCAGCCGTTCAAGAGAAAAGGGCGATAGAGGCTATGGTACCTGTTGAAAACTCTGTCGCAGGCCGGGTAGCAGATATCCACCATCTTCTGCCGGAGTCTGGACTTTTCATTACAGGTGAGCACTTCCAGAGGATAAACGCTATGCTACTGGGAATAAAAGGTGCTTCTATCAATCAGCTAACTGAGATTCATAGCCACGTCCACGCTTTAGGACAGTCGCGAAAATTATTAAGAGCGATATCGGCCCAACCAGTTCAACATCCTGACACTGCAGGAGCAGCAAAGGATATAGCAGCAAAAGGGGACCCAAAAATAGCTGCGATCGGTCCTCGATTAGCGGCAGAATTGTACGGGTTAGAGATATTACGAGAAAATGTCGAAGATGCTGCGCACAATACGACGCGTATGCTTATTATGGCGCGAAGCCCCATTTTGCCGCCAGTTGATGGTGGAAGATGCGTCACGACTATAGTTTTCAGGGTAAGAAGTGTCGCCGCTGCCTTATACAAAGCACTTGGAGGATTTGCCACAAATGGCATTAATCTAACAAAAATAGAGTCCTACATGATTGGAGGATCATTTGAAGCGGCACAGTTTTACGTCGATGCAGACGGCCACCCTGAAGATAATGCAATGCGATTAGCTCTAGAAGAGCTTCAATTTTTTTGTCCAGAGGGGGCAGTTCGTATCTTAGGCACGTATCCAGCGCACATTTTTAGAGAACAAAACAAAAATTAATATATCATTTTAGATATTTAA
>MDSX01051955.1_pt1 | contig 10669 bp, 6 predicted proteins | sample 811141 | NCBI WGS metagenome assembly MDSX01 (sample SAMN05326642, study PRJNA326480) | marine metagenome | isolation source: seawater | place: Atlantic Ocean: South East | collected 2010
AATATTGCTAATATCAGTGATGGAGGTTCACTCAATGGCAATATAATAACATGGACAGGTCTCTCAGTGGGCGGATTTGAAGAAGTGAGATTGACTTATGAAGCTGAAATTGTACAACCTGCAAGTGGTATTAATTATACTAATGTTGCCCAGGTTACAGCAGCTGATCAAGACGATGTAGATTCTACACCTAATAATGATGATGGTGATCAGAGTGAGGATGATGAAGATAAATTAACTACATCACCTCAGGAGGCAAATCTTTGCTTAACGAAAACAGTGAGTGATATGAATCCCGAAATTAGAGATGTAGTGACATATACACTGACTGTAACTAATAAAGGGCCATTTAATGCCACTGGAGTTGATGTGGTAGATTATTTACCAATCAAATATTGCTCAGAGTTTGCCAACATTAGCAATGGCGGTATATTATTTGGAGAAACAATTGAATGGTCTGATCTTGAAATTGATTCAGGTGAAAGTATAGTGTTGACATTTGATGCAACTGTTGCTTCTAACGCTTTTGGACAAAATGTCTTGAATCTGGCTGAGATTACGGATGCAGATCAGTTTGATCCGAATTCTACACCTGGTAATTTGGGTGCTGAACCAGTAGAAGATGACGAGGCAATGGCGATATTCACTGTTGGAAAAACTTCTGATCTTGAGTTGACAAAGTCAGCAAGTAGGGAAATTGTAGATGCTAATGATTGGATTACATTTACTCTTACTCTAAGAAATAATGGGCCTGATGAAGTAGCATATACACAAGTTGTTGATTATGTCCCAGATGGTTATACTGACTTAGTTGAGATAAGCCATGGTGGTAAAGTTGTACAGAATCGAATCATTTGGGACATCAGAGACATCAATGCAGGAGAGTTCTTAGCTTTGACATTTGAAGCAAGGGTGGTTCATTTCTTAAATAGAGAATGTGACTATAAAAATGTTGCTGAAGTAACAATGAGCACGAGCAACGATCCTGATTCTACTCCTGGAAATGACGATGGAGATCAGAGTGAAGATGATGAAGATTCAGTAGAGCCTCAATTTGTCTTAGGTTCATCAGGTGGCTGTATAAAAATCAACACGGCAGTTCTTCTCGAAGGACCATATCAAGATGGCCCTCAGGTGATGTCTACTAAATTGAACGAACTTGGGTACTTGCCGGGTCAGACACCTCAGGTATTCTTTGGAATTGCTACTCCAGCAGGTCAACCTTATGCAGCTAGTCCTTGGGGACATAGTGGTCTAGAAGGAGACCAGTATGATGCAACATTACCATCGTTAGATGGTGGAGCTGGATATCCAGCGGATGCCACGGACTGGGTACTTGTGAGCTTAAGAAGCACTCCACAAGAAGAATCAACAGTTTGCGAAAGGGCAGCTTTATTGATGTCAGACGGTACGATAATGTTTGTTGATGGCTCAGATTGTTGTGAATTAGATCCTACTCAGTCATACTACATAGTTATTGAGCATAGAAACCACCTATTGGTGATGTCTCATACTAAGGTCCCAGTAATAAATGGCATGATCACCTATGATTTTAGAATTAGAGATTCTTACACAGAGCTTGTAGGTGTTGGTCAGAAAAAGATTGGAGACGTTTGGGTAATGTATGCAGGTAATGGAGATCAAACCACTTCGACTGCTGATATTATGGACATCAACGTAAAAGATCTTCGAACATGGTTGATCGATGATGGATTAAATAGTAGTTACTATTTGAGAGACTTTGACCTCAATGGTGATATCAACGTACAGGATAAGGGATTAATGTTGAGAAACAATGGTCTATTCTCTGATGTGCGAAAAAGTGTAAAATAGTTTACAAAAGGAATGAAGTGAGAGTGTCATTGAACATTTTCACTTCATTCTCTTTTATTCCTCACAGGAATTTATTAAATTGCTAAAGAACTTTGGTATCATATTTGAATACAAAACATTGAATCCAAACCACAAGATGTAATTGGTATTTTTGGGGTAATAATTTTGACCTCATTCGCTTTTGCGGATGAGGTTTTTTTATTGGTCTAATTTGTAGTATCTGGCTATAATTCGAACTCAGCTTAAAATCAATTATGTTTGTACAGTATGTAAGCATATGATACTTTAGAATAAGATGGACAGACAAAGGCGAAAAGCTAAGGAGGATAACATCATCAAAGCAGCTGAGTCTGTTTTTGAGGCGGTAGGTTTTGGGAATGCAAAAATGGAAGACATTGCAACCAAAGCCGGAATCACTAAAGTGACACTATACTCTTATTTTCAGAGCAAGGAAAACTTATATATGGCAATCACTTATAAGGCCTTTCAATACTTGATAGAAGTATTTTATCAAATCATAGATAATAACAAGTCCAATCTTGGTATAGAAGGAGCAATAGGCATACAAGAAGGCTTCATTGATTTTTGCGAAAACAATTTTCTCTTTTCGGAAACTATACTCAATTATTTCTCTTTAATCCGAAGTTCGGCTGGAGGAAAGGATAGAAATAAGATATCACTAGGCATAAGTGAGAGCATTTATTTTACTAAAATTCAGGACATTCAGAACCTCCCTTTAAAATTGACTTCCCAAGAGATAGACAGGGGTAAGAATGACGGAAGTATTCAAAGTGAGAAAGATTCAATGCTTCTTACCTTGCAAGGATGGTCTATGATAGTAGGATATATCAAACTGATTACTTCTTCGGGTGTGAGTACTACTATCTTAAATATGGATCTTAAGGAGATTAAAAAATTTAATACCGAGCTTACACGTACAGTATTGGCTCAAGGGCTGTGATTGGTCAGATTATTTTAAATTTTCAATATCTAATACTCCAATTCCATTTTCATAAAGAGATCCCAAATAAAGTTTGTTGCCAAACTGTTGGACACTTGTAATTTCACCGAATTTCCCAGATGGATCTTGAAAATTGTAGATCACTTCAGCTTGATCATTAAGTCCAAGTATGATTCCATAGTGTTTTGAAGCAGGCTGAATTGATGTTGGCAGTCTAGCTATAATATTCCTGATGAATGGTGAAGGCAACAAATCATCAAACGATTGTAATCTTGGAGAAGCAAAAGTGATCCAATATATGCCATTATCACCCCGCGAAATTCCATCAGGAAATCCAGGTAGATTGTCCTTGGCCATTTCCCAATTTCCTGCTTTTGGACCCGATAACCAATACTTTCTGAATTGATAAGTCATTGTTTCATTCACAAAAATGAACTCTTCTTCATGATCAATAGCTACCCCATTTGCAAAATACATTGAGTCCATTAATTGCTCTACTTTTCTATTTGACGGATCATATTTATAAAAAGCCCCTGATGGCTGATGCTCTATAATATTCTTATTGTTTTCTTTAAATCCAAATCGGTCAGAAGCATCTGTGAAATAAATAATTCCATTAGAATCTATTTCAAGATCATCTGCAAATCGGAATGTATAATTACCATACCTATCAGCTAATGTCGTCAGTTCGCCCCCTTTCGATAACTTAAGAAGACCCTTGTCAGCATCTGCTATTATTAGGTTTTCATCTTTGTCAAAATGTAAACCTAATGGTCTTCCACCAGTATTGGCAAGGATTTCTCCTTCCTCAGCACCTTCTCTAAAAACTTTGATATTTCCATTGATTTCGCCCCCATAAATATTTCCTGAACTATCTATCGCAATATCCTCGCATTTATCACATTGACCTTGATAGATAATTTTCATTTTAGAGAGCAAGCTATTTGCTTGATACTCCCCTTCAAGTGCAGGGGCAGATGGAGGTGTCCAAGACGTCAGAATCAATCCCGTTGGATAAAAAAGAAAGTAAAGCAGCAGGATGGTGATCAATCCAATAGTAGAAATTGGTATTTTTTTCATTCTAAGTATAATTCCGATTCCTAAGATTAGCTTATCAATGTACAGCTTTTCATTAAATCAAGTAAATAATTCAAACATTTGGGCTATAAAAACTGCAAGTGATATTCTTCTTTTTTAATATTGCGATGAATTTATTTAACTCTGAGTTAAATTTTAACATTTAAGTTATGTCACAATACGTTAATACCGATCAGATCAAATTTCTTCTTCATGAAGTACATGATGTAGAAGATGTTCTAAAGCTTCCACGTTATGCCGATTTTGATAATGAAGCCATAGATATATTGGTTGATTCTGCCGAGGATTTTGCTGATAAGGAACTATATCCTTATTTCCAAGAGATAGATCAGTTTGGGGTGAAATATGAAAATGGTGAAATTATTGTTCACCCAAGAGTGGGTGAACTCATGAAATTATCTGGTGAAAACGGGTTTATAGGCTCCCATTTTGATTACGAAGATGGAGGAACACAAACTCCTCATATGGCACTTACAGCATTGGGCGTAATCATGTCATCTGCTGATAATACAGTGTTGTCCTATACAGGCTTAACTACTGGAGCTGCATCGCTTATTAAATCTTTTGGGGATCGCGAACAATTTAACAGATTTGTCCCCAATATGATGGCAGGTAAATGGCAAGGAACCATGTGTCTTACTGAGCCTCAAGCAGGAAGTTCATTGAGTGACATTAAAACTACAGCTACTTTACAGGAAAATGGATCTTATAAGATAGAAGGACAAAAGATATTTATCACAGGAGGAGAACATAACCAAGTAGAGAATATAGTTCACTTATTATTAGCAAGAATTGAAGGAGCACCATTAGGCACAAAAGGAATAAGTCTATTTATTGTTCCCAAGCACAGGATAAAAGAAGATGGTAGCTTGGAGTATAATGACGTATTCTGTGCTGGAGAATTTATTAAAATGGGACAAAGAGGAGCATCAACGACCCATTTGGTTTTCGGTGAGAATCAAAATTGTTCGGGTTACTTGGTAGGCGATGCTAATAAAGGACTAAAGTATATGTTCCAGATGATGAATGGAGCTAGACTTGATGTAGGAGTTACAGCTCTTTCCATAGCAAATGCTGCCTATCATAAGTCATTACAATATGCTAAAGAAAGACCTCAGGGTCGAAGACTTGCTAATAGTGGAGCGAAAGATGTGAATAAGGGCCAAGTGACTATAATTGAACATCCCGATGTTAGAAGGATGTTACTATTGCAAAGAGCTGTAGTAGATGGATCTATCAGTTTAGCTCTTGAGAGTGCAAAGTATTTGGATATTTCACATCATTCTCCTGATGAAAAAGAAAGAATGGCAGCTCATAATCTTTTAGAGATTTTGACACCCATCACAAAAACTTACCCTTCAGAGATGGGGCAAATTTCAGTGAGTAATGGACTTCAAGTCTTTGGGGGATATGGCTTTACTTGTGATTTTCCATTAGAGCAGTATCATAGAGATATCAGAATAACAGCATTATATGAAGGTACAACCGGCATTCAATCCATGGACCTATTAGGCAGAAAAGTAACCATGAATAATGGAGCGGCTATGTTTGCCCTGGCTGCGGAAGTTCAAAAATCTATCGTTTCTGCCCAGACATATCATGATTTAAAACCTTACGCTCAAATTTTAGCTGAAAAGCAGAAGGTAATGCAAGAAGTGTTAGGTAAATTGATGAGTTTCGCTATGGCTGGAGATTATGAGAGATTTCTTTCAGATGCTACAATATTCATGGAATTTATGTCTACAATAGTGATTGGGTGGCAGTGGATTAAAATGGCTACCTCAGCTAAAGAGGCTTTGGTAACAAGTAACATGACATATGGTGCGGATTTTTATAAAAACCAAGTTCATACCATGAAATTCTTTTTTAAATACGAGATGCCAAAGACATTAGGGTTAGCTGAAACTCTTATGAACGATGAGGTGTTAACAATCAAAAAGATGGAAGAAGAAGTATTTGCATAATCATCTTTCCTTTATCAATATATTAAACAGAAAAAAATCAGAAATGGATATTCAAGCTGTAATAGATCAATTTAGTGAACAAGCAAAAGGAATGGACCCAATCGGGGGTAAAGTTAAATTTGCAATAGATGAGAATGTAGTAGTTATTGATGGATCAGGTAGTGAAAATGCACTTGTGTTCGAGGACACAGATGCAGATTGTACAATTACTACTTCAATGGAGACACTTTTGAAAATGAAAAGCGGCGACATCAATCCGATGATGGCAGTGATGAGTGGGAAGGTCAAAATTTCAGGAGACATGGGCTTAGCAATGAAATTACAAGGAATGATGTCTTGAGTACATCTTAAATGAAATAGAAAAGGGCTTTGTTCTATCTGATGAACATAGCCTTTTTTTGTTGTGTAACGAAATGTGATCAGCCTTTGATGAAATATATTGGCGAATTCACAACTTAAATGTGTACTAAATTCGTTGTGAAATAGGCTAGAATTCGTTAGGTCAATTGAAAAAATCACAATAGTTGAGGTTCATAAGGATGTTCCTAGCTATTTTTGTTCAGAATCGTCATAGAATCTACCAACAATGAAATATTCTATCATTACTTTTTTCTTCTCTCTAGGTTTTGCAATTACACTGAGTGGTCAGCTTGGAGGAGGCACAGTGGTATTCCCTTTTGAAAGAGTTTATACTGCACAAACCGAAGACCATATTACCTTGGATTTAGATACTTTGCCAGGAGGTTCTTTCCTAACTCTTGCGGTGGAAAGAAATGTTCAAGATGAATTGCGAAAAATGAATGTGACTTCATTTAGTGCTAAAGGAGATATCAATTGGACCATGACCTATGAATTTAAAAGAGATTTAGATTTGTTAGCAGTTGGAGATATAGAAGTTGTTGGAGATGATTCAATTATTTTTTCATCAGTATTAGACACGGTGTCTTTTCAACGGGTTATCACTAAAATTGGTCCTGATGGTGGTCATGGCTGGAGTAAATTGGTTTCAGGTAGTGAGCTAGTTGATGAAAGTTTTGAAGGCAGATCTGAAGTAGTAAGTGTAACAAGTTCAACGTTTCTAGATGTCAGTGAATTTGAAAATGGAGGTAACCGAAATCTTTTAGTTAGATATACTGGAGTTGATGGATCAATAGGCCTTAATAAGTCTATTAGTCTTGCTGATAATGATCAGTTGGTAGACGTTCTATTTACAATTGACTCTACCATTGCCATCTTATCCAATACAAATTCTAACATAGTTTTGTCTATAATGGATACTATAGGAAATGTGATTTCCTCGCAATCATTTGAGTCTCCTTTAGATAATGTTGTCAATGTCAGAGCAAGTAATTTCACCCAATTGATTAATTCCAATTTCGTGATTTCTGGGGAGGTAATCACAGCAGATGGAGCTAGCCAAAGTATGATACTTCGAATATCCAGCGAGGGAGAGGTCATCACTGGTCATATTCTTTCAGCGATTGAGGGCCCACTTAATATTACAGATGTGGATGGAAGACCTGATAGCTCAATAGTGTATATGGGATTTGCCACTATTGAAGGTGGGGAAGTACCTTTTATGGCGCAAATGAACTTAGATTCGACTTTGGGTTGGAACTCCTACTCATTTAATTCCATTCCTAAAAATGTAAATGGATTTGGTGCTACAGCAGATGGAGGGGCTATCATGTATTTAAGTGGAGGGACTAGACAAGAAGAAGATAGAGAGACGCCATATTTAGTCAGATATAATAATGAAGGAGATAGAAATGGACTCTGCCTGGCACAAATGCTGACATTGTCTTTGACTTTTACAGATTTTATCGCTTCAAACGCAGATGCTGCTGTAACCGATATTATTGGAACAATGGATACTATCTCGGTAAAAGCACTAGAATATAATGGATTCAATCCACCAATATTGACATTGCCAGATACATCATATTGCCCACAGGATCCAATCAATTTCCCTTTAGATGCAACAGTAGAAGGAGGGCTTGGCTATTTTTGGATGGGAGAATTTGAAAGAACTGCAGATCCAAGAATCGTTATTGCGAAGCAAGCAGGAGAATATAGTGTGACTGTCTCTGGAAGAAACAATGAATTTATCACATGTTGGACTTTATGTGATACAGCTAATGTGGATCAGAGAGAATTTCCAATGGTAGAAATAGAGCCTAATTTTATTGAGTATTGCGAGACAGGAGAAGCAATTTTGGGTGTGAATGCCAATAATCCCATTGTGGAAATAGAATGGTCCACAGGAGCTTCTCAACAGACCCGTATTGGAGCAACTGAACCGGGTGATTATCGAGTCACTATTGTTGATGATTGCGGTAATGAGGGTCAAGCAAGTATAAGTATTAGCCAATCCGATTTTAATATTCAGTTGCCTTTAGAAGCTCAAGTGGAAGACACTTATTGTACACTAGGAGCGGTGAGAATTACATTGGAAGGATTTAATGCTAACCCAGCAGGCCTGACATGGTCTAATGGCGAAAGTGGAGTCACATCAATTTTGGTTTCTGAACCTGGTGACTATTCAGTAATGTTTGAAGGTTTTTGCAGTGGCTTGGCAGACATAAAAGTCTCTAGCAGTTTTTTTATTGAAGATGGAAGTATTGAAATCAGTAAAGAATGTGGTGCAAATATGGTAATCCTTTTGGCTTCTTTAAATAATGCCACAATCACAGAATGGTCCACAGGAAATACAGGAGTAACGTCCACAGTCAATACTATAGGCACTTATACTGTGACGGGAAGAGATGGATGTGGAGACCCAGTCACAGCAGAAATTGAAGTTACTCAAGATGATTTGGATAATTGTAATGTAGAACCTCCAATAACAGGAGAAAAATGCTTAGAATACCCAAATGCCTTCGTTCCTAATAGCCGCGAGGATATCAATACAACATTTGCACCTAAGAGTGATTGCACAGATTTAGATGAATATAATTTGAAAATCTATAATAGATGGGGGAATAAAGTCTTTGAATCTGATCAAGTTGAAATTGGTTGGGATGGGAGAAAAGGTAGCAAGGATGCACCAGCTGATGTGTACTTTTTCTATTCCACTTATAGTACGTTAGGTGGAGCAATATTTGAAGAAAAAGGTGATTTGATACTGATTAGATAAAAAATGATTCGAAAGGGTGGTGGAGGAACATGCTATTTTAGATCTAGTTATTATAGGTGGTGGACCCACTGGAATCAATGTAGGAGTAGAAGCTGAAAAAGCCGGCCTGGACTATCTTATTATAGAAAAGGGGCTTTTAGCAAATTCTATATTTCGCTTTCCAGCTAATATGACATTTTTTTCTACTTCTAAAAAGTTGGAAATAGCTGAAATACCTTTTATTTCTCATCAAGATAAACCAACGCGTAGAGAAGCCCTCGAATACTATAGGCGAATTGTCGAGAGCTATAAGCTTAATATCCACTATTATGAGGGCGTAAATCAAATGGAACGAGATAACGGCTCTGATTGGCTGATTTCTACCTCAAAAGATACTTATAGAGCTGAAAATGTTGTAGTTGCCACAGGATTCTATGATACTCCTAGAATGTTAAATGTACCTGGAGAAGACCTTCCTAAGGTAAAGCACTTTTATGACGAAGCTCACCCATATGTTGGCCAGAATATATTGGTAATAGGTGGAGCTAATTCTGGGTGTGATGTTGCTTTAGAAACATGGCAAAAAGGTGCAAAGGTTACATTAGCCGTAAGACAGCCTGAATTATATGAAAAGGTAAAGTATTGGATACTCCCAAATATTAAAAATAGAATAAAAGAAGGTGCCATTAATGCTCACTTTGAGACGATAGTAAAAGAAATTAAAGCTAAAAGTGTAGTGCTTCATAATGAAAAAGAGGGTCAGTTTGAAATTGAAAATGATTTTGTATTGGCAATGACTGGGTACAAACCTGATTATGATCTATTAAAATCTCTTAGTATTCCACTTAGTCAAGATGAATACCTTAGACCACTTTTTGATGAAGACACATTAGAATCTCCTTTAGGAAATGTATACATAGCTGGTGTGTTGAATGCTGGATTGAAAACTAGTACACTTTTCATAGAGAATACAAGACATCATGCGGGAGTCATTATTTCACATATCTTATCTTCAAAAAAAAATTAATGAATGAAGAGGCCCGATCAAATAATTCTCATTGAAGAATAAGGGGTTTTCCCGAATAGATTCATTCTAATTAAAATAAAAAGTGTTTTTAACACGTCTAAAGTACCTGTATTTCATAGATTTGCACACTCTTAAACTAACACTAGAAAATGGCGGTAGCAGCGAATAATAAAAGAACTTATTGGATGGCATTTTTGATCTCTACGGCCATCTGCATTGGTTTCCTTTTTCTCTGGTCAGCTTGGTTTTGGGTTTTCTTGCCAGCAGTTCTGACTTCATTGGTTCTTGCAATGGACAAACTATAGTTCATAGTATCTCTTTTTTATACAAATTTCCTGTTTGTAACTCACTGTGAAATTTAAAGTTTTCTTAAAGGGTTGATTCCCTATCAACATTAGTATTTCTAGAATAGTCGTAGATCAAACAAAACCTACGATTATGAAAACTAATCTTTACCTATTCGGATTCTTGACGGTCATGTTATTTATGTCTTGTAAGTCGGTACAGACGTTAGTAGATAGTGGTAACTATGACGCGGCCATTGCTCTTGCTACGAAGAAGATGCGAGGAGCTAAAGGCAAAAAAACCAAGCATATCAAAGCACTGGAAAAGGCTTTTATCAAAGTAAATAATAATGATTTAGAGGAAATAGCCTTTTTGAATGGACTAGG
>MDSX01051596.1_pt1 | contig 10667 bp, 9 predicted proteins | sample 811141 | NCBI WGS metagenome assembly MDSX01 (sample SAMN05326642, study PRJNA326480) | marine metagenome | isolation source: seawater | place: Atlantic Ocean: South East | collected 2010
TAACACTTGCTACAGGCCATGCGCAATAATCAGCTGCATAGAATCCTGCTGGTCTTAGGTTACCGCTCATTCCAGAACCTCCAAAAGGTGCACTTCCTGACGCCCCTGTTGTAGTTGTATTAAAATTAATAATTCCGGCTGAAACTTCATTAACAAAACTATCAAAAAATGATTGTTTATCAGAAATAAGGCCTGCTGAAAGACCAAATGAAGTATTATTTGCCTCATAAATAGCTTCTGAGAATGAAGCGACAAATTTTATTTGGATCATTGGTCCAAAAATTTCTTTATCAATAACTTTTGTTACCCCCGTCATATCTATTATAGAAGGTGTTACATAATTACCTTTAGATTTAACATGCTTACCTTTTAAAATTACCTTACCGCCTGCTTTTATAAGTAAATCTTGAAAATCAATAAAATTCTTAACCGCAGCTTTTGATATTAAAGGGCCATAGAAATATTCTTTAGATGATTCTCTATAGGATAATGATTTTGATTTATTTTTAATTAATTCAATAATTTTTCTTGAGGATTTTGAATTTTGAAGCACTAACCTTCTAGCACAAGTGCACCTTTGTCCTGATGAAATAAATGCAGATTCAAAAATCAAATTAGATGCTTTTTTTAACTTTCTCGTATTCCAGACAACTAGTGGGTTGTTGCCTCCAAGCTCTAGAGCTAATATTTTATGAGGGTAGCCGGCCATTAGTTTACTTAATGACATACCAGCAACATGCCCTCCAGTAAATAAAAGTCCATTTGTTTTAGGATGCTTAGCAAGTCTTCTTACCTCATCTTTTGAGCCATGTAGAAGGGTTATAACACCATTTGGAATTCCTGCTTCAACCCACAATTTCACCATTAATTCGCTTACGAGAGGGGTATGTTCACTAGGCTTGAAGATAACAACATTTCCAGCAATTAGAGCTGGTGTTATGTGACCATTTGGAAGATGAAATGGGAAATTAAATGGCCCAATTACATTTAAAATGCCATGAGGTTTATGATCTGTAATTTGAATATTATTTCCCAGTTGGCTTGAAGACTTGCCAGTTCTTAAATGAAATGCATTTAAAGAGTTTTGATACTTCGCAATTGAAGCATTAACTTCGGAAAGACTATCTGAATCCTCTTTTCCTGTTTCTAATCTAATTAGGTCTTTAATTTTATCTTTATTAATTTCAAGAAGAGAATAAAATTTTTTGATAATATTTAATCTTGAATCTAAGCCTCTTTCATTCCAATTGGGAAAAGCGTCATATGCTGAATTGATCGCTCTTAAGACTTGCGAGTTAGAAGCATAATTTCCATTCCAAATTGCTTTATTATTAATAGGACAAATACTACTAAAAGATCTCCCATTACCTTCGGTCCATTTTCCATCTATGTAAATCATTAAATGCTCTCAATATTAATTCGAACTTTGTCACCTGTGGAGATTTGCAAAGCTTTTGCAGTTTTTTGTGATATCTCAATGGTATTATTTTTTAATAAATTATAATTCTCTCTAACAACTCTAAAATTATCTAACGAATAGTTTGTTATAAAACCATAATTACTAAAATTGAGTGATCTTTTTACTTCAACTTTTACTTTAAAAGAGGATTTTACTATTGGTATCTTTTTAGCCAAAACCTCCATACAAGGACCCCCATCTAAGATATCAACCAAGCCATTTGTTTTAAAACCTTGCTTAGCAAGCATGCTTAGAGCTGGCATTGCATTAGGATGAGGCTTTGCAAGAACTTTCTGAACTCTCCTAGGAAGGAGTTCAACTATAAAAGGGAATTTTGGAACAGATTCAGTTATAAAATGATTGTCTATATAACTTAGTCTATCGATACTAAAAAAATCTAAATTAAAAAAGGCTTTGCTGAAAGATTCCCAGAAGTATGATTTATTATTCTTATCTTTCCAACCCCTAATCTCAACTAGAATTTTTTTATCAAATCTTGCCTGATGCGCTGCTATAAGTTGAAGTCTCGCAAATGATAATAATGATCCTCTCCCTCTTCCCCTAGAGGAAGGATCTATAAAAATAGTTCCTAATTCTGAATATGGTTTATGTAATAGATGCAATTGCAATACATCAGATTCTTTTTCAAAATTATAGGTATCTGAAGATAACTTAATTTTTTTAAGCTTAAAAAATACAGATGGTTTTTCTTTTGAAACAGAAGTGTAAATTGCAGAAATTCCTATTACCTTTTTCTCATTTTCTAGGACAAACAGATAAGTATCTTTATTTGGATTTGCGCTTTTTTTATTTGCAGATTTTACAGACCATGCAATTCTTTCTTGAACTTCCTTTCTGTTTTTTGGCATGGTTGTCATACCAATACCAGTTTTCTTTATAAGTTCTGAAACCTGTTGAAGATCAGAAGTTTTTACCAGTCTTACAACCTGCATAAGCTATCTTAAAGAATCATTTTTGTGATGATATATTTTATAAGTAGAGCTAATTGGAATATTTGTGCCTGCAACAACACTTCTTGATTCTGTAATGGAAATCACGTCGATATCATTATCACCATCTGAATCAAGCCATAAGGTGTTAATGGTCTTACTAGGGAAATTAATTTTTGTAGATACATCCTCTTCTGTCCATGTATAGGTAGTTTCCACATAAGTTCCAACTACTGCTGAGCCTCCATTTCCTGTGTCATCTGAAGTAGCTCCAGTAGATGCTTCAATAGTATAAGTATCGTCAGAAGGTGTTGAGGTTATTGAAAATTGTGCATTTAGAATTTCAGCAGTAATGGCGCCGCCCAGGCTTTCAGCTCCGCTAAAAGTTACCAGTTGTCCAGATTTTGAACCATGCTCAACATCATTTACTGTTATTATTGTTGAGCCTTGAGACGCAGTAAAAGTTATTTCACCAGGAGGTGTAGATACATCTGTTTCATAAAATGATTTATTGTAAGCGTTAAACTTTTTGTCGTTACATGATTGCTCATAACAATCAATAGGTGCAAGTAAATCAAAATCATTATCTAAATCTAAATCTAATAAAATCCAGTCATTTGTAAATTTAATTGATGAAGATAATAATGGAAGAAAGTCACCTGTGTCTTGAATTTTCATACCACTTCTAGCTCTCTCAAATACTGAGAATTTTGTATTGTTCTCAAGTAAAAAAATATCATAAAAACCATCTTCATTATTATCGACGATTGAGATTTTATTTGAGTACGATTGTCCAGAGTTTACGGATGGTGATAGAACATCTGGAGAAGAAGCTGACCAGTTATAGTCATTTCCCTCATCATATCTCTCAGTGAAACTGGTATAAGAACATAAAGACAAATCTTCATTGCAAGCTGATCCAATTAAATCAATAGAAATACCTTCATCAAAATAAATTTGAGAAGTGCCATAAAAATATTTCCAGTTGCATAAAAATGAAATATCTTGTGAACATCCATTACTTGGTAGATATGGATCAAGATTAACAAAATCTGTGCTTAATTGAACAAATGCATTTGACGCTGTATTAGCAACTATGTAAAAAGGGAGTCCAGCAGTGGAGTTATTGCCCTCTTTAGCCCACATTAGTAAATCTAGATAACCATCACCACTAATATCAACTGGATCTACTGACGTAACTGCAAAATTATTAAGATCTATAATAGATGAGTTATCAATATAGTCTAATGAGTTCCAAGAAGTAACATCTAATCCAGATTCTGAGCCTTGAAAAAAGCAAATATTGGAATCAACTGCTTCGCCTGATAAGGTTTCTACTGTCTTTGTAGGTAATGCTACAAGATCAATAATTCCATCTAGATTTAAATCAAGAGTAGTCATCATTTCACCTGAAGTGCATCCATCTAAAATTAACTCTGATACTATAAGTTCATTACCTCCCAGGATTTGAAAAAACCTTGGGTGAAGATCTTCAATACTATCTCTTGGATCATCAACTCTATATGCAATTAACATATCTTGAGAGCCATCATTATTAAAATCACCAACTTGATGACTTGATACTTTATATTTTGCTCCATCTGAATGATCTATTGAAAATATTTCTATGACGTCTTCATCTTTAAAGTCGAAGCTATTAATAAAATCTTTTTCTAAAGTTACAACTGCTTGCGCTTGTGCGAAAGTATTGTTTTTTCTGCATTCCATTCCATAACCAACTGGGCCATTTGTTTTTGCAGTAAATGTCTCACTTCCAGAAACGGGCCTTTCTCCGCTCCAAGCACCACTCGCATAGCATTGGCTTCCATTAGATGTCCATGAGATTGTATAAGTTTCATTGTATTGAACAACCTCAGCACTTGATTCCATTGTTACCTCTACGGTGATTGGATTTGTCTGGGATCCACCACCACATCCAACAATGATGAAACTAAGAAAAAAGATTGAGAGGTATTTTCGTATCATATTATTTAGATTCTAATTTTGTTAATAAGTTCAAAATATAAAGATGTAATTCTATCATCTCTTGGGGCATTCTAAACACATTTCTATATGATCAATATCATCTTCCAGGTATATACTGCCTCTCTCTTTAAAGCCGAGTTTATTATAAAAATTTAATAATCTATATTGTGCAGAAATAACAATATTATCATTAGGAAATTTTTCGAATAGATAGGAAATACCCTTTCTTGTTATCTTCTCACCTATTCCCTGTTTTCTAAAATCAATATCTGTGATTATTCTTCCTAGAGAGGATTCTGCATATTTAAAGCCGGGCTCAAAAGCTCTAAGGTAACCTATGAATTTATTATCTTTCAGAACTATTAAATGATTAGCTTTTTGATCTGCATAATCTACATCAACATATGGGCAATTTTGCTCAACAATGAAAACTTTTTGTCTAAGATGAATGATCTCATATAGTTCTTCAGTTGTAAGCTCAGCAAAAGTTTTCCACTTAAATTTAATATTCATTAATTTTTAAATTTTTTATATATCTTAACTTACATAAAAATAAAATATTGAACAATAAATCTATCATTCTTGCTCATCCCTATTATTTGTAATATTAATGAAATAAGATAACTTAGTTAAATTATATTTAAATAAAAAATGATAACAATTTATGATGTAGAAGTTAAAGATATTAATCTTGAAACGATTAATATGGATTCATACAGAGGTAAAACTTTGCTAATAGTTAATGTAGCAAGTGCGTGCGGTTTTACACCTCAATATAAAGGCCTTCAGGAGCTCTATGATAAATATAAAGATCAAGGCTTTGAAATACTTGCATTTCCTTGCAATCAGTTTGGAGCTCAGGAGACTGGTTCAAATGATGAGATAGTTCAATTTTGTGATACTAATTTCAGCGTCTCATTTAAACTTTTTGATAAAATAGATGTTAATGGAGATAATGCATCGCCTTTATTTAAAATATTAACCAAAGCATTTCCAGGAATTCTAGGTACTAAGAATGTTAAATGGAATTTCACAAAATTTTTAATAAGCAAGGATGGTGTGATTTTAGATAGATTTGGCTCTACTACAACACCAGCAATGATTGATTTGGCTATACAAGAAGCTCTATGATTATAATGTTAGAGACATTAAAAGAGCATCTTCTCTTGGGTTGCCTGGATAATATTTCTCTCTGATTGCATCTTTTATAAAGCCAAAATTCTCATAGAAACCGATTGCTTTAAGATTGCTCACTCTTACTTCTAAAAAAACTATTTTGATCTTCATAGCTTTGGATTGTTTAAGTACATACTTGAGCAAAAGAGCTCCATGACCATTTCCTTGATACTCTTTATCAATAGCTATATTCAATATATGGCATTCTGGACGAATTGCTGAAAACATCGCAAATCCAATTACCTTATTATCTTTTACAGAAACTAACCCTTGATGCCCAACCTCAAGTGAAGATTTAAGATTCTCAAAAGACCATGGCGAGGGATTAGTTTTTAAATCTATTTCATGAATTGCATCAAGGTGCTCGATACTTAAAATTGAAATAGACATTACAGTTATTTTATAAATGTTTTTTTAATTGTTTTCCATAAAGGCTTTTTAAGCTCTTGATTATCTATCATTGAAGCAAGGCTTGGTGCTTGAATAAATGAATTTTTAATGTCTGCTGAGATTCCAAATGAAATAATTCCTTTAGTTTCTTTAGAAAATTTTTTAATTACCAAGCTTGGCTCATTTTTGTTATTGAAATCAAATGATTCAGAAAATTCTTCAATTAAAGGTTTTTGAGAAGTCATAGTATTCATAATTGATATAAACAAATTTTGTTCTTCTTTGGTATGACTATCTAAAGGGGATTCGAGAAGAGCCATAATACTATCTCTTTTATGAAAAACTATTGAATCTAAAAAATTTTGACCTAAATTCTCTCTTCTTTTATACGTGATAATTCCAATTTTTGCTAAGATAGCTTTTGATTTAGGAGAAATGATTTTCATAAAAAAATTTTAACACTTACAATTGCATAATGGATAATCCAATCAACAAATATAAGCCATTTGAAGCTATTGATATTAAAGATAGACAATGGCCTTCAAAGATCATTAATGCAGCACCTACATGGTGCTCAGTTGATCTTAGAGATGGAAATCAAGCATTAATAGAACCCATGGGTGCAGAAAGAAAAGATAGAATGTTTACTCTTTTATGTAAGTTAGGTTTTAAAGAAATTGAAGTTGGTTTTCCTTCAGCTTCTCAAACAGATTTTGATTTTGTAAGAGATCTTATTGAATCAAAAAAAATCCCATCAGATGTTCATATCCAAGTCTTAACCCAAGCAAGAGATGAATTAATTGAGAAAACTTTTGCATCTCTTAATGGCATACCTAAAGCAATAGTTCATTTTTATAATTCAACATCAACACTGCAAAGAAAAGTTGTATTTAAGCAAGATAAAGAAGGGATTAAGCAGATTGCACTTAAAGGTGCATTAAAGATTAAGGAGTTAGCACAAAAAAATCCAGATACTGATTGGGTTTTTGAATATTCTCCTGAAAGTTTTACTGGAACTGAGTTGTCTTATGCTGCAGAAGTATGTGATGAAGTGACTGAAATTTTACAGGATGTAACTGATCATAAAATTATAATTAATCTTCCTGCGACTGTTGAAATGTCGACTCCAAATATATATGGAGACCAAATTGAATGGATGAATAATAATCTTAAGAATAGGGAGAATATATGTTTAAGCTTGCATCCTCATAATGATAGGGGCACTGCAGTTGCTGCGTCTGAATTTGGATTAATGGCTGGAGCTGATAGAATTGAAGGAACTTTATTTGGAAATGGTGAAAGAACTGGAAATGTAGATATTGTTACAATTGCTTTAAATATGCTCACCCAGGGCATAGATCCCAAATTAGACTTCTCAAACATCAATTCTATAATGAGGGAAGTAGAATACTGCAACCAACTGCCTGTTCATCCAAGGCATCCATATGCAGGAGATTTAGTATTTACTGCCTTTTCAGGCTCGCATCAGGATGCGATTAAAAAAGGCTTTCAGTCAATGAAAAATTCAAATGATCCAATTTGGGCAGTTCCCTATTTACCAATAGATCCTGCAGATTTAGGAAGAAGTTATGAAGCGGTTGTTAGAATTAACTCTCAATCTGGTAAAGGAGGAGTAGCTTTCTTGCTTGAGAAGGATCATGGGGTATCACTTCCCAGAAGGCTTCAAATCAGCATGAGCCAGAAAATACAAAAATTAGCTGATGAATCTGGTAAAGAAATAAGCAGTACTGAGATTTGGGACATATTTCAGAATCATTTTTTAGTTGCTAAAAACAATTTCTCATATGTCAGTCATATGTCTTCTACTGAAAATGACGTAAATCAATTAGAATTAAAAATGTTAATGAATTCTAAAGAATATGTAATATCTGGATTGGGCAATGGTCCAATAGACGCATTTGTAAATGGGCTATGTGAAAAACTAAATTTTGATATAAAAGTATCTGATTATCACCAATCAGCCATATCATCTGGTTCAGATGCAAGAGCTGCTGCTTATATTGAATTAGAAAAAGATGGTCAAACTAGCTGGGGAGTAGGAATTAATCCAAATACTACGCGTGCATCTTTTGAAGCAATTATTGTTGGTCTAAGTAAGCTAATCTAAAGTTAATCAAAATTGGGCTCTCTTTTTTCAAAGAAAGCTTTAATAGCTTCTCTGTTTTGGTCGTTGCCAAAAATCTCATTTTGAATTTCAGCTTCCTCCTCATAAGTCTCGAGGTAAGTTTTTTCCAAAGCATTTCTCATAATTTTTTTTGTATTTGATAAAGATTGAGGGGATCTCTTAGCAAGCTTCTCTGCCCAGATTATTGTTTCTGATTCTAAATTATTTGATGGGACTTTCTTATTTGCAATCCCTAAATTAATACACTCATTAGCTGTTATTTTTTTTGCTTCAATTGCATACTCAAAAGCTTTTGTATATCCCATATATCTTGTAAGAAGCCATGACAGGCCTCCATCAGGAACAATAGCAATATTACTAAATACAGATAAGATATATGAATCCTCCGACATTATTCTTAAATCACAAGCCATTGCAATGGCCGCACCTATTCCTGCTGCAGGTCCATTTATAGATCCAATTACTGGCTTTGGCATCTCCATTATATTTTTAAAAGTTGGCAGGAATCCTCTATTAAGGGAATCTTTAGTACTTGTCCATGTTGAAGTTGATTCAGTTAAATCTGCACCTGCAGTAAAGCCTTTACCAGCTCCAGTGATAATCACAACCCTAATGTTATTATCCTCTTTTAAATTGTGAGTAGCTTCTTGTAGATCCCAAACAAGCTGCTCATTAAAAGCATTTAAAACTTTGGGTCTATTTAAGGTAATCATACCTATGCGATTTTCTTTTTTTAATTCGATTGTTTCAAAATCCATAATCTTTCCTAAATTTTAAAATTATTATAAGTAAATGATTACATTTCGTAAATTTTAATGACACCAGAATATTCAATTCCATTTATTTCAATAAAATCCTGTTCAAAAGTCATGCTGCCACCTTTCTGCTCTTTATCTGATCTTGACCATTTAACAATTGCTGATTGTGAGGGATTTGATTTATAAAAAGTTTTCATAATTTCATCTAAAACTTTCCTACTTGGCATAGCGATGTTATTAGCACTAATTAAATACCTTAAAAGTTCTTTAGCCTCATTTTCATTTAAGGCTTTTAGCTCTTCAACAGGCATTAAGTTTTTAATTATAATTTTTGAAAATTTTTCTAAAAACAGATTATTAAAAATTTCTTGTTTGTCTTGAATAAGTTCAGTTGTATGCTGAATTCTTTTCTGAGAATTTCTCCACCTCTTATCTACTAGCGGCATAATTGAATTTCTAATGTAATTTCTATCTTGATTAGATTCTTGATTAGATTCATCCTCAATAAAGTCAACTTTATGAATTTTAATAAAATCTAGTAACTCAGCTTTTGAGAATTTCAATAAAGGTCTTATCAAAGCACCCTTTCCAATTTTTCTCTTAAGCTTTGGGCCTTGAAGACCATCCAAACCAGTCCCCCTAAATAATCTGAATAAAATTGTTTCTGCAACATCGTCAGCATGATGAGCAAGCAATAATTGTTCATTTTTTTTTAAGATCCTAGAAAAAACATCATATCTACCCTTTCTGGCTGCAGACTCTAAGCCATCTTTGTCAGTCTTAATAACAATATTTTCAATAATCAATTCAATATTTAATTTTTTACATAATTTAATACAATGCTTTTCCCATAAATCTGCATTCGGAGATAGGTTGTGATTTATATGTATCGCTTTAAGATCAACTAATCTCCCATCTTTTTTAAGTAATGAGCATGCGTACAATAATGCTGCAGAGTCTGAGCCTCCACTAAAAGCTACATAGGCACAATTTTTTTTATCTATTAAATTAGAAATTATATTTAGATCGAGCAATTTATTTACCAATATTTAATAATCTTTGATAACGCCTATCTATAAGCTCTCTTGAACTAAAAGAACTAAATTTGTTAATATTTTTAATTAACGATGATTTAACTAATGCTGCTGCCGCATCATAATTTCTATGTGCTCCACCAGCTGGCTCATTAATAATTTCATCAATTACATTTATTTTTATTAATTCTTTTGCATTAACTTTCATAGCTTCTGCAGCTTCTGCTGCATTTTCAGATGATCTCCATACTATGGAGGAGCAAGCTTCTGGAGAGGCAACGGAATATGTAGCATACTCAAGCATAGCCACATGATCTCCTACCCCAAGAGCTAGAGCGCCTCCAGACCCTCCTTCACCAGTCACAACGACTAAGATGGGAGTTTTTAATTCGGACATTAAAGCAAGATTTTTTGCTATAGCTTCGCTTTGACCTCTCTCCTCACCTTCTATGCCTGGATAGGCACCAGATGTATCAATAAAAGTTATGACAGGGAGTAAGAAATGCTCTGCTAATTCCATCAATCTTTTTGCTTTTCTGTAGCCTTCAGGTTGAGGCATCCCAAAATTCCTTTTAACTTTTTCTTCAGTATCTCTTCCTTTTTCATGGCCGATTACAAAAACTGGTTTATTACCAAGGTAGCCAATGCCTCCTATCAACGATGAATCATCACCAAACATTCTATCTCCATGTAATTCATCAAAATCTGAAAATATCCGATTTATGTAATCACTTGTGTGTGGTCTTTTTGGATGTCGGGCAACTTGAA
>MDSX01088090.1_pt1 | contig 10666 bp, 2 predicted proteins | sample 811141 | NCBI WGS metagenome assembly MDSX01 (sample SAMN05326642, study PRJNA326480) | marine metagenome | isolation source: seawater | place: Atlantic Ocean: South East | collected 2010
ACACGTTGATAATAACACATCTACTAACTACGCACTTAAACAAACTGCCACGGGTGTTACACATATCAATACAAAGTCAAATCAACACATTCGCCTTTCTGTGAACAATAATGAAAAGGTGCGTGTAACCGGTGGAGGTGACCTAAAGGTTGGTTCCAACATCTTATATGTAGACGCTTCCGAAGCGAGTGTTGGTGTTGGAGTTAACGCACCAAACTCCAATTTACATGTGGAAGGTAACGCATATGTAAGCTCAAATCTCACGGTTGGTAACAATGTGTACGTCACTGGTGGACTTATTACAAATACTGGTGGTGTAACTAAAAAGACTTACAGCCTGTCTAGAACAGTTACAACTGGAATTACTCCCTCGGTTGATATCAACTTTACATCAAACATTTTTTATGCGAAAATCACTGCACAACTCATAGATGATGATGAAGATATGAGTACAATGGTTTTAGAAGTTTCTGGTGGACGCAAATCCGGGCAAACTCCAACCAAGAATATAGCCATAGGTACAAAGAACATCTTTGGTGATCAAACGGGTACAAATCCTTGGAGTCCAACTGTTACTACAACTGGCAATAAAATCACTCTAACCGCCAGCAACGCTCTAGACGCTCAGGATGGCTATGATATATTCATAGAGTACATGTCTTCCAATCCGGATGGTAGTGTTGTATCAATAGCTGAAAATTCCACAACACTCGTAACTTTTGGCTACTAAATCCACTCTTAATGGGTACACAAAAATCTTATATGTTCTCCAAATGTATAAGATTTTCGGCAGAAAAAAAGTGTGAGTCTATATCAAATGGTGAAGACTAATATCCAGACATTTACTGGTGAAGTCGAAGTTCTGGAAGAATTCTATGTCGGTTCGAACTTGGTAGCGAATGACGTAGCTACTCATGTCTTGACCGTGAATAATCCAGCTAACGACGCGAAAATTAAATCCGATTTCTTCGTTGGTGATGGTGGTCTCCTCTCCAATATTGCGACAACTCTGCAAGCTATTACGGATCAGGGAAATGCATCATCTAATGTTTTGATTTTCAATTCCAACACAGATGTTACTGGGTACAAAAATGTTGGTTTTGTAACAACAAGTAATGTTGGGATTCAAAATACAGCTCCAACACACACCTTAAGTATTGGTGATAAGGTATTTTTTAGTAACAACACAAATGAAGCTCTAGGTGAAAGTGTTATGGTTGTAGAAGGTCGTATAAACGCTACAAGGTTTCAAGGTGATGGTGGTCTCCTCTCCAATATTGCGACAACTTTAGAATCTATCGCAGATCAAGGAAATGCATCATCTAATGTTTTGATTTTCAATTCAAATGTAGATATTCCTGGTTACAAGGGTGTTGGTTTTGTAACTACAAGTAATGTTGGTATTCAAAACACCAACCCTGGTTTCAACACTTTAAGTGTTGGTTCAAATCTTTTTGTAAACATTTACGGATCTAATGTTTTAACCGTTCATGGCAACGCTGCGGTGAGTAATCTACTTCTCAGTGAATTCACTGTATCACCCGCACATGGTTTACAAGATGTTACCCTAACGGGTCGCCATAGCACTGAAACTGTTCAACTTACAAACACTACTACAGGTCTCGAAGTAACCTCAAATATTAATGTGGCTGGTGAGGTGATTATCACTGATGCTACTAGGGGTCTTGATGTGACTTCAAACATTGAACTTGGTGGGCGCCTCAAATTCGACACAAATGTCTTTGTGGATACCCTCCGCGTTGCAGATATGGCTGCGAACATCGTGACATATGACCGAACTACCGGCGAACTCTTAGATTCTTCGGGAACTTTCATGAATAAGTTTGCCGTCGTATCTGAGCAACCTCCTTCGGATCTTTTCGCAAATACGACTACTGTGACGAATCACGGTGGGTACACCCTCACAACTTCAAACTTAGCTACAAATTCTAATACCTACAACGCCTTTGATGGCACTGCAAACGCGTGGGTGAGTGGAGGACTCGCTGGTGGGTACATAGGTGGATCCAATGTGTTCCTTGATACAAATCTTACTCAACTTTCTAATTTACATCCCACGAGGTTTGGTGACTGGCTCGCTATCGAGTTCCCGTATAAAACCACACTTCGTCACATGAAACTGACACCTTTGACTGCTGCACAGTTCCCCGCTCGCGCGAATGTTTATGCTACAAATGATAACCATACTTGGAGTGAGGTCAAATATTGGGGATCTGCGACAGATACTTCATTAGACCTTAATCCAGTGACAGATTCTAATGTACAAACCATAGTCGTAGATGCCACGGAACAGTTCAAAAAGTATGCCCTCGTGGCTACGAAGGCTGCGGGGAATAGCTCCAACGTCGCCATCCAGGATTGGCAACTGTTCACGGAATCCTTCTCTATTGACGGAGGAAAGGTAGCGATGGCCCAACAAGCCGCGACCGGTGGTGAAACCGTCATGGACCAGCATGGTCCTCACTCAAGGTTACCAAATACTGTGCCTTTGAAGAAGTATCCAGAAATTGATTTCATGAAGGGGAAGTTTGACTCACGCCCCACAACTAACACATTTGTTCAAGGTGGGTATACATTCTCACCCAGTAGTTCTCTAAATCCCATCGGTTGGCCGGGTGATGAAATATTTGACGGAGCAAGTCCATTGACTGGTGGTAGTGGTTGGTTATCGAACAACTCATATGCTGGTGCCGCTCTTGGAAGTGCGCCCACATTACCTAATGCTACACCGGCAGCTCCTAAGGGTGAATACATAACTGTTAAAATGCCTAAAAAAATTAAATTGAGTCACATGCTTGTATCTCCATTACAGGGTACGTACACGGGTAATGCACCAATTGCTGGAAAAATATACGGTGGACTGGACGGGACAAACTGGACAGAGATAGGAGTATTTTCTGGATTTAATTACGCCACAAATGAGTTTAATAGAATTAACGCAACTTCATCAGAGTATTATTCACATTTCGCTCTCGTGGGGACCGCTATAACGGATTTAACGAATCCAAATTGGATGGGTATAGGTGAATGGGAACTTTACGGCTACGAAGAAGACCCACCCGTGGGTGACACCTCCGTGGACACCACCTTCACATCCATAATGAACACACCCCAAACGACTGGGGCTAACGTGTACGTCGATGGGAACTTAGGTGGAAATGCCAACACAAATAGAGTTGTTGGACCGGCTGCGGCAAACACTGCGGCGACCTATGATGAGACTGGAAAGTACTGGACTCTCAACGGTCAACTTACTTCTAATATCACTATCGAAGCCAATACATTCCTTTCCGGTGACCAACCACACGCAGTCTCGGTGTGGTTCAATTCTTCCAACTTAGAATCGAATACTTCTAATTCCTGTATCTTTTCTTTGAACTCGGGTGAAGAGAAGATCGATAATATTAGTACTGGTATTAAAGACAATTATGTATCGGTACAGATTCTTGAGCCTACTGTGAGGATCGCGAGTGTTGAGTTAGGTTTCAGCATCGACGTTACCCCTGATGGGACAAGAATGGTTGTAGGAGCACCATTCGATGATACTGGTGCGGGTACGAACTACGGTTCCGCCTATATCTATACATATAGTAATGGATTTTGGGATAAAGGTGTTAGATTACTACCCGGAGAGCCCTCTTCGGGAACCGGTGATCAGGGCTTTGGAGCAGGCGTTGCTATAAACTCTACTGGTACGAGGGTTGCCATCGGGGCACAATATGACGATACAAATGGTTATGACCAAGGAGCTGTCTATATTTATGAGTACAGTAATGGACTTTGGAGTCAAACACAAAAGATGTATGCTCCGACTGCTCATCGCGCCACCGAGCGCTACGGTTACGATCTTTCTATGAGTAATGATGGAACAAGGCTTATTGTGGGTACCAGAGATGGAGGTGGGTCTAGTCGAGATGGTAAAGTCTACGTCTACACATACAGTAGTGGTTCGTTTCAAGATTCAACAGTAAAGGTAATCCAGGCGTCAGATGTTGCCACGGCCGGGAATGGTGCCGCATTCGGTTACAGTGTTAGTATGAGCGGTGATGGAACGAAGTTTGTTGCGGGAGCCGAAGGACACGACACAGGAGGCACAAATATCGGAGCCGCATATGTATTTACTTACAACAGTGCTTCCGACACATGGTCCGAACAAGAGAAAATTCAAGCATCGGATAAACAGGCTGAGGATAAGTTTGGATACTGTGTCTCTATGAGCAATGACGGAACTACAATTGTTGCGACAGCGCCATATGAGGATACATCAGGTAATTCAGGTAGTGACGCTGGTGCAGTTTATATTTATAAATACGCTAATGGGTCTTGGTTCGGATCCGGTGGTGCGAATGAAACTAAACTTCAAGCAAGTGACAACGATGGCAGCGCTCTTTACGGTTGGTCTGCCGCTCTAAACAGTGACGGAACGAAGCTTATTGTGGGAGCGAGGTACGAGGACAGTGGTGGTGTTAACCGAGGTGCAGCCTATGTTCACGAATACGATGGTTCATCTTGGTTCCAAAAGAAGAAGCTGAGGGCATTTATGCGTGCTGATTATGACCATTATGGTAAAGAAGTCGCCATAACTGGTGATGGAGAACAGATTATGGTGTCCGCCCCCTACAATTCCCAAGGGAACACTTCTGACACAGGTGCCGTTTTCGTATACCAACGTGATACTACAAATCATCTCCCAACCAATTTAAAAATCCAATCGAACACGTGGCACAATCTCACGTACACATATCAAGGTCAAGGTGGCTCCCGAGTAACCTACCTTGATGGAAAGAAGGTGTCCGAAGAACAAGCCGAGGATACCTTCGGGCCCTACCCACCGTTTCGTTTAAGGGGGTACAATATGGGTGGGTATGCGGTGAGTTCGAGTAGTGTTCACAATGACACTCGTACTGCTGATCATGCATTTGATGACGTAGGGTCGGCCTCGGCGACGGGAACATATTGGCAAAGTGTGGCGAACACATACGAGACGACTGGAGATTATAATTGGGTAAATAGCAATACCTTGGCCACAAGCAAAACATCATTTATAGATACAGCTGGAGGTAAACATACTGGTGAATGGATTAAATTAGAAATGCCACACAGAATTAAGGTAAGCTATCTTTATTACATATCCACATATGCCAGCTTCATGGCGAGAGATTTTGTTATTTTGGGTAGTAACGATGATGCGAAATGGGACTTACTTAAAACTGTAACGAATGGACCATCAACTGAGGATGTATTTCACAGTATAAATATCAATGCGGATAGCTTTTATAAATATTATGTAATTCTTACAACCCGTTTACATGGAAGTGGTGGTGAAGTTCTTTTTACTGAAATTTCATTCTATGGTCATCGCGAGAACGATATAATTCGTCTTCCCGAACCCAACCAGGTCTTGAAGTATCCGCGCAGACCAATGAACGGTGGACATACCGCTGGTGATAATAAATATATTAACAGATTTGAAGAAGTGTCCACGACAAGTGAATATAGTACCCTTGGTGGTACATACAGTCTTGTGAAGGCTTTTGATAATATAGATGACCAAAGTGTCGTCTACTGGAGTGCTTCAAAGAGAAACAGTCCTAGTGGTAACTTGGGTAGGTACGCAGCTGGTTCACACGGTGCTTATAATGGTGAAACACCAACGGGTAAGTCATTCATTCCTTCGAATGCTACCGCGGCACAAAAGGGTGAATGGATAAAAATGAAATCACAACGAAAACTTAAACTTACCACAATTGAACTTTTGGCTTTGAGTACAACCCATAAACTAGTACCATCTGGTGTCCTCATTTGGGGTAGTGACGACGATTCAAACTGGAATTTACTTAAGACGCATGTACCCAGTGGAACCGGTGGAGCTGTAACTTACAGTAATAGATTGGGAGTTATTACAGTCAATTCCACTGTAGCGTACAAATACCACGCTATGGTTATGACGCACATGAATGACTCGGATTCTACGTACACTTTAATGTCTATCTCTCAAATGAGATTCTACGGAACAGAAGAGAACCTCTCGATCCCCATTCAGATCGGTGGTGGAAACATTGACAAAGTGGCGAACTTTAGGGTCTACGATAAGTTTATCGATGAGGACCAAGCCCTCGAGATTTGGGATGCGCAAAAGGATGAGTTTGGGCGGGCCAAGTCTTCTATGACCCTTCAGAAGGGTCGCCTTGGTTTGGGGACCACGGAACCTGAGGGAAGGTTGGCGGTCCTCGATGAACCCGATCCAGATACCTACGGAGTCCAAGAGTTTCCACCTAAACCTTTAACTGGATACAAGACCCATATTGAGGGTCATGGCGAGTTTTGTGTAACTGGAAGTGGTCCTTATTATCATGCCACGGTGTACCAACCTTGGATGGCTTTCGGTAAAGTTTTTATCGAGGACGGCGAGGGGACGTACCTGGGCTCCGTTAATCAGCAGTCATACAATAGCGGTATTAGATATACGTCGGGATCTGGTGTGTATGCTGGAACGAATAGATTGGGTGAATTTACTGGTGAGTGGATTCAACTTGAACTTCCGTATAAAATCAAACTCTCAAAGTTCCATTTAAGTATAAGGGCGATTTGGTATGTCAATGCACCAAGAGATTTTCATGTATTAGCTTATGATGAAGATACAAATCAATGGGTAAAGTTGGGGGCTTATATAGATGAATTATGGACGACAAGCTCAGGTAAGCCATTTTCCTTGGAGGGTGAGTGCGCGGCGCAGGGTACGAATGAGCAAGTTAAAATTAAATATGTTAATTCAACTTCATACTATAAAAAATTTGCTTTAATATCGAGTAGAACAATTTCCGCGAATAACCTGAATATAGCTAATTGGCGTCTCTTCGGATATCGCGAACAAGTATTAAAACAATCCACTCTCCACGACGGTCAATTGACCCTCACCAAGAACCTCACTGTTCCTCGAATTGGACCCGACTCCAAAATAGACAATACACCGAGACGAGACAGGCTTCTTATGGAATTTAACACTACAAACAGTCCCTTCTTCCAAGGGATTTTGAAAGATACAAGTGGACGAGGAAATGATGCACAGTTGAGGGGGAACGCAAGATATGATGAGCTTGATCAGGCTATAATACTCGATGGGTCGGGTGACTACATCCGACTGACACCATGGGAACACGGCAAACATTTTATTCATACATTTTCAGCTTGGGTTAGACTTAAAAACCCCGAGGAATCTTGGACTGTGCTATATGCTATGGGTAACACGTCGAGCTCGAGCCGCACAAATATGACCATCTGGGCATATACAAATAACTCTTATTGGCGCTCAGAATGTGATGGTGGTGGAGGACATATAGACCATACGTTTGACTACTCAAGGTGGATGGATAAATGGATGCATGTAGCTGTCGTTAGAGATGGTGAAGCAATTGACAAAACATATATGTACATAGACGGTGTTAGAATCCCCCAGTCGGGTGGCAGTGGTGCAACTGGTACTTTAGCTATACCAAATTCACCACAAAATTTCGTGATAGGTACAACATCACCCTCACCGGGGTCAGAAATAAAAGCCGATTTTTCAAATATAAAGATTTACGACTGTGCCCTCACAACTGAAGACATCAAGATCCTCTACAATATGGGTAGATGCGACGAGGGTCATCACCTAGTGAACTTCTCGAAGACCCGGGTTGGTATAGGCTTAGGAGATGGGGAGGCTCCAAGGGGGGCTTTGGATGTGCGGGGTGATATATACGGTGGAATGCCCGTCTTTTTTGATGTACGTTTTACATCTGCCCCAACCGCCACGGAGGCTGGTAACCGAATCGTTTGGGATACAGTTAATCATTCACGTGGTGGTGGTTTTAACCGGTCAACTGGTGTTTTCACGGCACCAATTGCCGGTATATACAAATTTTCGTATTGGGCGAGAGGGAATATAGTGAATCAGGGTTTTAAAATGAAACCACGGATAAATGGTTCACCGTCATTTAATACAACGAGTGACGGTACCAACCAAAATTTACGGGGATCCGCATTCATGGGTGGTGACGGAATCGCGGGTGGTGCGTGGACTATAGTTCCACTAGAAGCTGGTGGCACATTTGATTTAATTGTGTCCTCACATGGCGGCAGCCATAATAATTCCTTGGCCACCTTTTATAATGGATTTACTGGTGAATATATTTCCTCGTTATAAAATATATGAATTGGGAAGTATTACAAAACCTCAATGCAGAAACGGTTAAATTTTTTAATCCCAAACCCGAAAATGTAGTTGGAATTGGAACTACATACGACCATCTTAAATATGTCGATGGTTACGAAAAACCCTCCAGAGAGGAGTTCGAGGCTAAGCTTCAAGAACTCATCGATGCCCAACCCCTTAAGGAACTTCGCACCAAGCGGAACACCCTTCTCGAACAAACGGATAGATATGCTACCCTCGATTATCCCCACTCTAATTTAACTCTACAGCAAAGCTGGTTCGATCAGCGTCAGACCCTCCGTGATCTTCCAACCCTTGTGACCCCTATGGAAAGTGGTTCTATGAAGTTGTGGGTCACCAACGAAAATGGGTCTCTGGAGACCGGTGACAGTCTCATTGCCTCTAATACAGCTGGATACTTCACAAAGGGTGAACCCACCGTCGTGACCATCAAGGATGCTTGTGACTTTTCAGAGTCCACCACGGAGACGTACTACTCTAACATCGTTTCTATTACCCAGAAGGACGAAGTGAGCTACTGGACTTCCAATACGGTTTCTCATTATGTGGGGAATGTCATTTCCTACTATTCTAATGTTGTCATCTACGATGATGTCAACGTCTATACGAACGTCGAAATCGGGGAATATTCTAATTTAGAAGCGGACGCCCAAAGTAATTTTACAGCTATCATGAAGAGTAATACGTCCCAAGTCGAAATTGAAGGATACACCCCAGTTTTGAGCTACTCCAATATCCCTTTGGATATGTATAATGCCAACGTACACGTGGACTACACGAAGGTCATTGAGAGTCCTGCTTCAAATGTCGTAGAATACTCTAATATCACCTCGAGTGCCTACGAAGCCCTCGATACGGCGCATATCACAACTCCCGGGTACACTTCATTTTTCCATGAAGCCTCGAACACATCAATCCGAGTTGAGCAATACGCTGCACTCACTCCCGAACAACGCACTGAATATACCATTCAAAGCGTACCAGCGGTTACTTCTAATCTTCAATCATTCTATACCCCTCAAACTAAGACAATTGTACACGAACTCAGGTATCTCGATGCTTCTGGCGCCCTTACGGACCAAGCGAATGCCGTTTCTACGGCGAGACAGGTTGAGTGTATTTTCCCGACATTGTAAGTGTCGTACATGAAAAATAAAACAAACTTTACAAACTGTATCAGAGTTTCTAAGGTCTGTCGCCCTCATATCAAACCCAAAGTCCTTCGGACTTTTCCATTTAAAAAAACCTCCTCTTATAATAAATGCCTATTGCATCACCGATCGGGTTTCTTGATGTCGTCAACGCAACCCTTCGGGCGTCTCAGGTTGAGTCGACAAGTAGATTGACTGTAGCCAATACAGCCGCTACTAAGAATTTTTCAGTAGGTGATAAATTTCATATAGATAAGGACTCTGTAGATCCCGTAAGTGTCACAGGAAATGTCGTTGCTACGGGGATTAAGATTTCAAATCTCACTATTAGTCCAACTTTTGATTTAGGTGCTGTTTCCAATGTTGGAAACACTACAGCAAATACTCTCCAATTCGCGAATGCCACCACTGGTTTCACAACCACAGCGAATGTTGAGATTGGTGGGAACATCACACTCACCTCAAACGCCCAGGTGAAGGTAGGTTCCAACGTACTCACGGAGTACACGGGGCCTCACCCTAGGGAACCAAAGGAAATGCCTATCAAGAAGTATCCAGAAATTCATTTTGAGGATACTAAATTTGATAAAAATGGTACGATGTACACACAAGCAGATTATACTGTCACTGTGAGTAGTAGCGCTTTTGAAGATTCTGGATTTGCTCCATGGAAGATGTTTAATGGAGATAATGGTATATCCGCAAATAATGGTTGGCATACAGCTGGAGATCCTTCTAGTGTTAGTGGTTCACCATATAACACGATAGATTCTAATTATACAGGTGAATGGGTTAAGTTGGAACTTCCTAAGGCTATTAAACTTAGTCATATTAGTATAGCTCCGCGACTGGATTATGAGAATAGTCAAGGTCCATCTAAATACCGAGTATATGGTTCAAATAACGATTCAACATGGGTTCAACTCATAGATGCGGACAACGTTAAGTATGAACCGCACACATTCGAGCGCAGCGGCACGGTTCCGTCTGAGAGAGGTGGCAAATTCAGTACTAGTTTCTCAACTACAACAGATTATTATAAATACCTAGCTTTGGTTGTACAAGGGACCGCGGCACCACCAGGTAATTTCTCGTGTACCATAGGTGAAATTCAATACTACGGTCGTGAAGAACCCAGTGAAACCGTTGGCGACCTTTCCCTAGACACTACCCTAAAGTCTACGTTCAACTCCGTTCGGTCGAACAATTACGTGATGTATTTCGATGGGGATGAGTTCATACCTGGTGATAACAACTCGAACAATCTCGTGACCGGATC
>MDSX01015074.1_pt1 | contig 10663 bp, 5 predicted proteins | sample 811141 | NCBI WGS metagenome assembly MDSX01 (sample SAMN05326642, study PRJNA326480) | marine metagenome | isolation source: seawater | place: Atlantic Ocean: South East | collected 2010
TCCTGGAGTTTCGAATGATGTCGATCAGGTTACTGTATCTGCAATCAATCGAAATTTTCAGGGTCGTTCTGGTCCGGGCAAACTGTATCTAGCCAGCCCGTTGACGGTGATGGCCAGTGCATTCACTGGAAAGATATCTGCATGGGATCCAGGTCTTTTCGATTGATTTTCTGCCTGGAATGTGCTTCAACGGTAGCTCATGGGTGATTCGATCCTGAGTCGACTTCGGTTGAATACGGAATATGCTTCATTACCAATAATTTGCTTTGTTATGGGGCATGCTCTAAGTGCTATCTGACATTATGTTCAGTCTACCGACAGGAGGCCCCTTGTCATCAGGGCATAGGGAGGACCTTGTAGGACGGTGGTCGAAATGGATAAGGCACAGAGGATTGCAAGCAAACAGAAGCAAATCTCGATAAGCGAATTCTTTGAGAAAAATAAGCATTTTCTTGGATTCGATACTCATCAAAGAGCGATTATAACTGCTGTAAAGGAGGCTGTGGACAATTCTCTTGATGCTTGTGAAGAAGGACGAATATTGCCTGAAATACATGTCGAGATAAAACGGCTTGAAGGAGATCGCCTAGAGCTTGTAACTCAAGATAACGGCCCGGGAATTCCAAGAGATTCGATAGCCAATGTATTTGGTAAATTCTTACTTGGTTCACGATTCCACGCCATCCGTCAAACCCGTGGACAGCAAGGCATAGGAATAACAGGAGTCGTGATGTACGCTCAGCTAACGACTGGTTCAACGACGACCGTGTTATCGAAGATTGAAACAGAATCAACTGCTGTTAAAGTTGATCTTGCATTGGATACGAAGAACAACAGGGCCTTGAGATCTAATGAGGACAGAATACCCTTGGAAGAATGGTTTGAAGAAAGCGGCATGGAATCGCTTCATGGTCTCAGAATTAAAACGGTAATGGCTGCTAAATATCAGAGAGGGAGGCAATCTGTCCATCAATATCTGAGAATGACTTCCATTGTCAATCCTCACGCCACAATCAGACTGAGAGTGATTGGTAAAGATGGAGAAATTATCGATGAAGGAGAGTGGATGAGGACCACCAAGATATTGCCGAGGCCCGTTGTTGAGATTCGCCCCCATCCTCATGGTATGCAATTTGGGACATTACAGAGAATGCTAAAGAATACCAAAGAGAGGAATGTTAGATCATTTCTTAGAAAAGAGTTTGAGAAAGTATCTCCACTCGTCTCGAAGAAAATCTTGGAACACGCGGAAATAGATGAGAAGCGGAGGCCTTCTGGTTTGAGTGTAGAGGGGATTCAAAATTTGCTCTCTGCTTTCATGGCAGTAAAAATACAAGCCCCCCCAACAGATTGTCTTTCACCCATTGAAGATCTTTTGATCAAAAAGGGACTTGAAAAGGCAATTGATTCAAGATATGCAGCGACAGTCACAAGGACTCCTACTGTAAGCCAAGGGAATCCGTTCCAAGTGGAGGTTGGCCTAGTCTTTGGCGGTGATCTTCCTTCAGACGGGTCTGTGGAAGTTCTGAGATTCGCAAACAGGGTGCCTCTAATGTATCAACAAGGAGGATGTTTGCTGACGAAGGGGATTGAATCGATAGACTGGCGAAGATATGGTCTCGAACAGACGGGGGGGAAGGGGGTTCCCAAGGGCCCGGCTGCTATACTCGTGCATCTAGCTTCAACTAATGTTCAATTCACTAGCGAGGCAAAAGAGGCTGTGTCAGAAAATGAAGAAGTTCTTGATGAGTTGCGAAGGGCTCTCTTCGAAGTGGGAAGAGGGCTCCAGGGGCATCGAAAGAGGATCGGTCAGAGAGAGAAATCTCGGGAGAAGTTTGACTTGATCAATAAGATCCTGCCAGAAATCGCTTCCAAATCTTCATCGATGCTTGGACGTCCTGAGCCGGATCTCTCACCCATAATAACCAAGATCATGAATGCTGTATTTTGTGAGGAAGAGGTGATCTGGGATTCTAAGGAAAAGTTGGCCAGATGCTCCATAAAAATTTACAATTATACAGCAAGAGCTAGGGCGTATACCATCATTGTAAAGTGGCCGGAGAGGGATGGAGTGGCCCTGGTTGAGAATGAAAGGGGCGGCCGTAAAGAAACTCGAGGGCTTTGGGCATGGCGATTAGATGCCATAAATCCAGGTGGGATGACTGAGATTTCGTTCGCGGTTAACGGCCTGAGTCATGGAGACTGGAAAGAGGCCGAAGTGTTCTACCGCGGCAATGGGGAGATAATAGGCTCTGAAAGAATAGATGAGTCCTTGCTAGAAGAGATTCGTAAGCAGGAGGGGCTCAAAGGAGTGGTGGAGGAGTTCGTAGACGAGGCTCCCATCCAAAGTCCAATGATTGAGGAAGCGCTAGAGGGTGATTCATCCATCGAAGCAGGTGGAGAAAAGGAGTGGAGAAGCGATGGTAAGTTATTCTGATGGTGATTGTTATGCAAGATAGAAGTCGAAGCAAAGAAGAGACGGTGGACGCGCTTCATGCGGTTGCAGCAGAAATGCATGATAGGATGATGAGGGGGGAGCCGCCGAGAATGACCCTGCCAGTTAGATCGAAGAAGAACATAGCCTTCGATGAAAAGTTGAATGTGTACAAATATGGTAGCAAGAAGACGATTAGGGATGCAACCAGTCTCGGTTCTGCGCATCAACTCCTGAGGGCATTGCATGTCACTGAATTCATGGAGGATATGATTGAAAGTAAAAAATCCTCAACTCTGAGAGAGATGTATTACATCTCTGAAGGTTGGGGATATGGGAAATTCGGCTCTCAGAATGAAAGTAACAATCTTGCTGAGGACTTGGAAATTGTGACAGGTTGTTTGAGAGAGGATTTCAAACTAAGGCCGGAGGAAGATGGTGCTAGAATAATTGGAAATCTTACATTTCAAGAAAGAAACAGACGTGGAGAGTGGATGAGGATAAACTGCAGAGATGATGTCGGCGATTCGGGCTATGGAGTTCCATACAATGTAGAGTCTGAAAAATTACAATTGGTCGAACACGATATTGATTTCATGATGGCAATCGAAACGGGAGGTATGTTCGATCGTCTTGTTGAAAATGGGTTTGATGAGTTAGCAAGGTGCGGTTTGATTCATCTGAAAGGGCAGCCGGCTCGCTCTACTAGACGTGTGATGAAGAGGATTAACGAAGAATGGGGAATACCCATTGTCGTATTTACGGATGCAGACCCCTGGTCTTTCAGGATCTTTGCTTCTATTGCATATGGTGCTATTAAAACAGCACACATATCAGAATATTTGGCGACCCCGAGTGCAGTATATCTTGGTATAGAGTCTGGAGATATAGAAGCATATGATCTTCCATCTGATGAGTTGACATCGCGGGACATAGAGGCATTGAAAGCGGAGAAGAGCGATCCTCGATTCCAAAGTCAGGAGTGGATTGATCAGATTGATTTGATGCTCGATCTTGGAAAGAAGGCGGAGCAGCAGTCTCTTGCCAAATATGGTCTTGATTTCGTCACAGACACATATCTTCCAGAGAAGTTACAGCAGAAACTAGGGCTTGTAATCGGCTAAACTCCAAATCAGAGTTTGTTGTGATTGGTGCATGGCCCGCGTGAGTTACCCCGTCATTGCCCTCATTGCGAGTTTTGTTTGTGTGGCCTCTTTTGCTGTATCTTACTCGAATTTTGATGGATACGGTGATCTTGATCCTGAGCAAAACAGCTTACAGATAATGGAATCTGGCGATTCTTTCTCTATCATCCTCGATGAATATGATCAGATCTGGGTTTATTCTGAGAATAAGGCGAGCTCCAATGCCAGCGTCAAGATATCGCTAAATGGAGCGATTGTGAATGGTACTTCAGTGAAATGGTGGGACACATTTCTCACCAGTGAAGACGGGGAGAGGGTGTTTGTGCCTTTGACTAAACTTGGGCCCGGGGCAGAGGGGGAGTATGTGTTTGAAAATGATGGGGCTTCGTTGTTGTATCTCGTTGATATGGTGGGCATAGGAGAGAACCTGTGGCAGGAGTCCTCTGTACAGATTATGGCCGCCTCATGCTGTCTTTCTCCATTCTTGGCTATGGTGGGTATAGTTGGTCTCGTTAGATCTTCAAAACCTTCCAAAACAGGCCCGAAAATATTGGTATTTGATTCGAATGTGGGTGTTCCAACGACTGAAGAAGTTTTCAGATCTGTGAATGGAATCTCCAAAGAAAGCGTGACCGCCGCCGCTACCCCGGATCCCTGGAAGAATGAAGTTTCTGAAGATGAAGGCATAACCGAGGAGATACCTGATTCTACTGAAGGGACTCGATTAGACGAGGTTGGGGGCGATTGGCAAACTTGGGACGAGGGTTAGATTCGGCTCGTATGGTTTATGCGAGTCGGCACTAACCAACTCTCGGTTGGGAAGTCATGCCGGGGTTCGACGAGGTCCTCTCGATTCTCGAAAATAAGTCGAGAAGGGAGATATTAGAGCTGCTCACCAAGGAGCCGCATTACGCTCTTCAGTTGTCTGAGCTTCTTCAAATTAGCCAACAGGCTGTGGTTAAACATCTTAGCATACTGGAGAAGGCTGGTTTTGTTTCAGTGGATAAGGTTCCTTCAGAGAAGGGGGGGCCGCCCAGGAAAGTGTACAAGGTGGCAGAGTCGTTCTGTTTGCGTCTTGATCTTGGGCCCAGATTGTTCAAAACAAGTGGTAAGATGATGCCTTCTGGCGGCCCAATGCGTCTTTCCTCAAAGCTCCCAGGAGGTTTAGAGGATGTCATCGATACAATGGGAACTCGTCGTAAAATACCTATGAATGAGGCTATGTCAATTCTTTCAAAATTGCAGATGCGTCTTGAGAAAATGGATGAACAGCGGGATGCTTTGATTGCTCTTCATCAACAAGTTATGATGAAAGTAGCGCCGAGCATCGAGGATCTGACTGATAATTATGAGGAGCGTCAATTGGCCCATGCCATGTTAGATCAGCCAAGACGTCCTGTGGATCTTGATCTCTTCTCACAGAGTATCAGAATCCAGTCTTCTCAAGCTGAAGACATCATGGCGGGCTTGCGCGATCGTCTAATCAGGGATCTGGCAAGAAGCAAAGGGAATGTTATCGCTGGAGGCGAAGGTACCCCTCTGCCATGGTGGCTGGTGCGTTAACTAGAATTCCATATCGTCATCAGTGTAGACCATCATACTCTTCTTTTCGGCGTATTCTTTCATTGCCTCTATTCTTCGACCCCAAATGACCACCACAGCAACCCCTCCAAGAGCGATGGTTGCCCCTATGATAATCACAGGAACGGAATAAGTTGCAACAGCCTCTAGCAGCGGATCGAGGAACCTGTTATTGGAACCCATCTTATCGGATAGCGACCAGTAATTGTTTGATTCATCAGACTCGATGATGTTGTTATCGGGGTCTACGTACACTACTACGTCTTGAGAACCTGCTTCTACGATGTATAGCAAGGATATTTCCAAGAGTTCTTGATTACTAGATTGGGACACTGGCATGACTGCCTCGATTAGCTGACGATAGACGATGTTGTCTTCATCACAGCCATTCTTTCGAATATCAGACGGGCTCTGGTCGGCACAGAGGATTACACTGACATCGGTAGCGTGTATATTTCCTATATTTTGCAGTTTGACGGTGACTGAAATCATTTCGCCAACCCCTGCTCTGGACTGCGGGGCCTCGGCTGACAGTATCTTCAGATCGGGTGCTCTGAGCATCAGTTGGAGGACTTGCTCATTGGAATCGCAAGCCGGCGGGAAATTGTCTGGAAGGCCGTCTTTATTCTCATCAAGAGTGCATGAGTCGTCCCATTCAGGGGTCTCATCGAAATCGCCATCATTAGCAGCAGAGCCGTGTATTGATGTTGCCTTTATTCCGATCGACCTGTCACTTAACTGTGCTTGGTCATCAATCGATATAATCGCTACAAATTGAATGGTTGTGAATGCATCCATCTCCGGGAATGTTACGGTGCTCGTTGTCGAAGTGTAACATGCGTCTGATTCGGGTGCTATGCTCGGCTCAGGGGGAAGGCAGGGCGCCTCTCTCGGATACTCTGTGTCAAAATCCTCTACCAGCGCGTATGTGATCATCCACTTGGATAGTGTGTTCATTCCAGGAGTTGCATCCCAGCCGGCTGCGCCTGGTAATCTTGTATGATTGTGCAGCATCGGCGTATCTGGGACATTCCCGGCATTCGTGAGATTCATCAGGAAGCGGACTGTTCTTCCCGGGGCGCTGGTCTTAATTTTGGACTCCATAGCTGGATCTAGCGTAATCCGAAGATCGTGGAATTCTGTGATTTCCACTTGCAATTCGATGCTCTCTCTAACCCTGGTCCCTTCATACGGTTCTTCGCTGAGGACGTTCAGCACGATGCTGTATGTTCCTGCCAGCGTCTTCTCTGGAACGTTGATGATTAAATCAAATTCTTTTGAGTCGTCTCTCAGAAGTTCGCCGAAGTAAGCTCTTGGAATATCTATATCCCAGATATACGCGCCTTCTGGGCCAGTGACTGACTCGACTGTAATGTCGAATCGATCAGGGCCGTTGCCGGTGTTCGTTATCTCGGTAGTCAATGGATATGCTTGTCCGGGATAGAGTTCTAGGATATTAGAGTCAACTTCAGCTTCGAGCTCGTAGACTTGAATCACGTTTGTTAGAAGCAGCGCGGAGTCTCTAACTTCAGGTGTTCCTTCGAGGTGTGCTTTGACTACAACGGATTCTCCGAAGCCGGCTGTTGCGTTGTAGGGAGAACACATATTCGCTGTGACCACGTATGGATTTCCGACAACGGCCCAATATCTTGGAGCGTTTTCCGGGATTCCATTACCCCCGGGCGCGCTTGAGAAGTCTAGGTCTACAGTCCAATGGTCGTATCTCCATACGCTTTGAGAGATGTCAGATGGCCTCTCCGATGGCCCGCCGGGCGTGGTGAATACCAAGGATCCTGGGGAGTAGTTCTTTGTTACCTCGATATCGAATTCGGCACAATCTCCAGGCAGGACGTTCAAATTCGTGCCGTCTGGTATCTTGAACACAATGTTTCCAGAAGTCTTCACTGAGACGTTTATCCAAAGGCCGAGTACATCATAGGTCCCATGATCGATTTGGAATATCGGTTCCCCTGTGGACCATCCTTTGAGGTATATCACATAGGTCCCGGGGGTTTGTGAAGTTGGTATGGTGACTCTGAGGTTCTTGGTCACTGCCTGTCCTGGGTCGAGAGAGACTTCCATTGGGAAATCTACGCCCCATCCGAATTGTAGACCCCATTCCATTTGGCCATCAAGCGTAGACGGATCGTGGAATGCAAATGTATCGTAAACGTTGCCTGTATTTCTGATAATTATAGAAAAGGTGCCTGAGCCGCCCTGCTCAACATCGATGTTTTTGTTGATTGTGGATAGATCGATCCCGTGGACCACGTCCATCAGAATCACGAGTTGTCTTTCATCATCGATAGCGGGGTCTTTGTATGAAACTGCTCTCACCTTAATCTCCGCTAGTTGGTCGCCCTCGGCTTGGTATATTGTGGGGGCCCTTACCCTCAAGTAAAGAGGGACTAGGTTTTCACCATTTGAATTACCCTTGAGGTGTATAGGCGTAGATTCGAAAATCGGTGTATGGTTAGAGGCGTAATAGAGAGTAGCGCTCCAGTTCATGGGGACATCCTCTACAGTGAGGCGGAATGTATCCGCGACAAGATCAGAGGGGCCAGGCGTTGGATTATCGATGGTTAAGTTGTAGATCGTGCTCTCACCCGGTTCAATGACGTGATAATACGTCTCAGAAGGTGCAAGTGCGACATCGACAAGCCCGGTTAGAACGTGGACGTAGCACAATGTCTGTTTGGGGCTGTTTGCTTCTCCACATTTAGTTGAGTCGGACCAAGCTACGTGAGCGCCGCTTCCAAGGTCGTTAGAGAACGCTGGTGGGGTTCCAAGTTGTGGGTTCCTAGGGGAGTTGGGGCCCAATTTTCCAGATTCCCATGTGGATACCTCGAATATCTCCCACTCATCTAATACTGCTATAGCGAGGTTGTTCAAGGTGGGGAATCCATCAGGGTATCGATCGGTGGTACTATTGAGGCGGGTGTACATGATGGACTCGCCTTGGGACTGGTTACTATTATCGAGCCATGCAATGTGTATGTTGTCGAAATCATCGACCAGTATACCTGGAAGATATGATGTAGCCTCATATGGGCCTCTGTCTGGATTATCGTCAAACCAATCTAATCCTTCGACATTAGAAATCGCAGAGTCCATGATTTGCTTGATCCCAAACGCTGGTAACCCGTCGCTTGCACCGTCCCATTGTCCTGCTCCCTTGAGTTTGAGGCGTGTGTAGAAAACCTCGTAATTTACATCCAATTCGAATCCATAGGACCTTCCATCCATCCATGCGATGTGCGTATTCCCTTGGCTATCTAGAGCGATTTGTGGGTGAAGGCTGTATGCGTCTTGGAGTGTGACACGGGTATCGTTTACAACAACGAGATGCCCATATCCTTGGAGATCGAGAGATGGGCCTACGTCTTCGATGTAATATCGGCTTCCGGAAGTCGCTGAACATTGTGGAACACAACGGGTAGCAGGCTGGCCCGGGGCGAAACCGACCCACGGGTTATCTAGAAGGGCATATGGGTCGAGTACTGAAATGAATATTTCACGAGAGGCGTTTGTTGCTAGATATATGAGTGCCTCTACCATGAATTGGAGTTCCGCTGCTGAAGAAGACCCTGTTGGGAATGCATAGACTGCTCCCTCGGCATGTGTCGTTCTAGGTGTTCCTCCAGGGCAGTATCTGGCCACTGAAGGAGTGCCTGGCTGATTATTTGGGCATTCAGCGAGGTCCCTCATCTGGGAACCTACGTTACCGTCTGCACCGGCCCAGAGAGGTACTGGTGAAATCCCAGCGAGGACGCATGCGTCGTGTGCCTCATTCACGCTCTCACGATCGGTAGCGTCCTCCGGAGTTCCGTCATTAGCACTCTCATCTGAAATTGGAATGATGATCTTGGTGGCATTTGGATTCCATCTGTGGTCCTCTGTTGTCGGGGGGTTGGCAAGGTTGCCGAGTCTTCCCTGTGTATCTCTCCATGAAAGGCACGACCATGTGGAAGATGGCCCCCATGCTTCTGAACCCTGACCCCCTCCATCGTAACTCAGTGATATAGCGGCGTTGTTCAACACTGCACCCGTCAACTTTCGAATGCCGCCTGATGTGTCTGAGGGATTTTGACCGAGATGGTTCGAACGAGGGCCTTGGCTTCCTGAACCCCCTGTCTGATATGCCGTTGTACAATAGCCGGAAGTTGCAGCAGCGACTTGTTGTACTCCTCCTATTCCATATAGTGTCTCAAATACAGTCATATTGGCCTGTTCCAACATGGGTTTGAGTCCGATGAAGTTGCCGCCGGATGAGAATTGGCCGCCGTAGAAAACCGTACACATGTCTGCCCATTCGGTCCCCATTGAACCGGAAGTATCGATTGGCACAACCATCTCAACCTTGCCTCCTCTTGTATCATCCCAAACCACCTGAACGAAATCGTCGTTATCTACGGCAATGTCTGGGTGTCCCTTCATTCCAATTATTGGTGTCAGAAGTGTAGCGTCTATTTTTGACTGCGCCTCTCGGCTGGAGACATCTATCTCAATCATTTCATAATATATCTGAGTCTGTGAATAATAGAGGTCTAAAGGATCGTTGTTATCTTGCCAGACAATGTGTGCATTATTCAAAGAGTCTACAGCCACAGCAGGCCAATCCCTATCTTGACTCCCGGTCCTTACTTCATAGTCGTCGATTAGAGATATGCCATTCAAGCCATCAATTGCATTCGAGCCGTCCTGTTCATGCATTGCAGGGTCTAACAACTGATACCAGATTGTCCATTGTCCAGATCTGTCAGCCCAAACGATATGCAGTTTGTCCTCTGAATCAATTGCGACGTCGGGATGCCATGCTTGATGCGCACCGGGATTGGAAATTTGTGTTTCAGAGATCAGTGTCTCACCCGAGGGGCCTAGCATCTTGTAATACAAATGCTGAGTATTCCGACTCCATACAAAGTGTACGTTACCCTCTGAGTCGGAATCTACAGCCACCATTGAATCTGAATTAGAACCGCTATTTACGACGTTGATTGCGTCTGTGAGAACAATTTCACTGGCTTGTACCGGGACTGCAACACCCATTGCGGCGACTATGCTGGAAAGCATTAGCAAAGTCATCATGATGCTGGAACGCTTCTTTCTATTCTGCATGGATACCACTCAGTATGCTAAATGCAACTCTAACCATACTTAATGTCGACCCATTCGGGTCAGATATGGCTAGACCCACTCACTAGGGTCGAAGCTCTGACCGAAGCCGGCTTGTTCATCGAAATCTATCTCTGCAGATTTTGCCGTTGATTTTTGACTTGATTTGGATACTGGTTTCCTACCTTTCCAATCGTCTACCGGGCCTGGTTTACCTATTCCTTTACCGTAGTCGAATTTTATTTGATGAATTATAGAGAGTTTTGTCAGCCAAACCCCCCTCATTGTCTGCATGAGTTCGTTTTGGGTGAGTCCGTCAAACCAAATTGGACGTGATATGTTGAATGCTTGAAGTGGTCCTGGTCTATTCTGTTCGTCTTCTTTGCCA
>MDSX01053571.1_pt1 | contig 10660 bp, 8 predicted proteins | sample 811141 | NCBI WGS metagenome assembly MDSX01 (sample SAMN05326642, study PRJNA326480) | marine metagenome | isolation source: seawater | place: Atlantic Ocean: South East | collected 2010
AAACTAAAGGAACAAGAGGCCAATCAAGCCTCCGCAATATAAAGCCAATATATCCAAAAAATACCGCAAAAATACAATCTGATAGACTATTCCTTATTGAGAATACTCCCACAAAAGATAATATCATTACTAATGCACCCAGAAACCTATTAGGTATATAAATCATCTTTGAAATTAATCTTGATGATAACAAAAGCGTACTCAAAACAAGTACATTAATCAAAAGAAGTGCTATAAATAAACTAAACAGAAAATCCGAATTGTTTTCAAAAATGTCTGGACCAGGCTTAATTCCAGCATCAAAAAATACAACCATCATCATTGCCGTTAGTGCTTCACCTGGCACACCGAGCGCTAAAAGTGGAATCATAGCCGCTGCTGGAACCGCATTGTTAGCTGTCTCTGAAGCTATCAACCCTTCCGGCGAACCATGCCCAAAGCGTGTGGGATTCTTTGAAAGCCCGCGCGCTGTAGAATAACTAAAAAATTGGGCAACAAACTCACCGACGCCTGGAATAATGCCCATAATTGTACCATAAATGGCCGAAAGAAACGTAACTATTTTATGTTTTGAAAGCTCCTTAAAACCCAATAGAGCACCTCCTCTAACTCGAGCCTCTGGTGGATCACTATCCTTTCCAGTCAAAAGTATTAGCGCTTGGCTCAAGGCAAAAATTCCGATGATAACAACAATCAAGTTTAAACCGGGGAATAAATATTCAAAATCAAAAGTAAACCGATCTATTTTTCTGGTAGTTTGACGGCCAATCATCGCTATCAAAAAGCCAAAGCCAAATAAAAGTGCAGCTATCCCCATCGTCTGACGATGAGCCGCTATCAGTAATACAGAACCTAAAATCGCTGCCATCAAAATATCCCGTTGACCAAATAGAGCTCCGAGATCCCTGAGATACGGACCAAACGCAAATAACGCTATAAGCGCAGCTAAAATTGAAAAACAACCTCCAAAAAAAGAAGCCGAGTAGGCTAGAGAAAGTGCTCGTGATGCTTCACCGCGACGCGTCATGGCATACCCATCATAGGTGGTTAACGCATTTACTGGAGTTCCTGGAGTATTTATTAAAATTGCTGGTATTGCTCCGCCATACATTGAGGAGCCGTAAACACCAAGTAATAAAACTAAGCTGACTAAATCATCTAAAAATATAGTTGCAGGGAGTAAGATTGCTATAGCAATAGCCGGGCCAATACCCGGGATTGCACCTATAGCTAATCCACCAATGGACCCGATCACAATTGCTAATAATACTGAAGGTTGTAGTAAATTTTCCAAGCCAACTAAAAATGCTTCCAATGCCTTATCCTAACTAAAAATACGTCAACATAAATCCGCGTGTTGCGGATGGAAGAAAATCATAAAGCCAGATACTTATGGGCGTCTTTATCTGTAGAAAAGATCGAAAAATAAAAACAATAATAAGGCTTGATAAGAAGCCCGTTAGCATCCAGCGGCCGGTCCGATATCCCGTGCGCCACGTTAGGAACGTACCAAGTAAAAGGGTCGATATTAAATAGCCGAGAATTGGAACTAAAACTGTATAAAGAATAAAATAAGCAACATACTCTAAGGCCGCGATATATTTTTCTAATTCGTATGTCATACTAATAGGCAACAAAAAGCGTTTACGATAGCGATGGATCTTAAAACTTGACTTGGCGTTCCAGATGGCCGCGGGTATCAAAACCACCAAGCATAAAAGTGGGCCTACCCAACTCTGTTTTAATATGCGTCCAAAACGAACCACCCTACCCTCAATTTCAATAAACCCAAACTGGTGCAGCACATAAGTACCCAAGTCATCAGGCAATTTTCTATTTTGCCAACCCGTTTCTGTGAAAAAAGAAACCATAAAAAAAAGTGCCGCAATCAGTATGACTACAGAAAATAGAAAATCGCCACGTTTGCGCTTAAATGCAAAAAGGTCATCTAACTTAACTTTTCCATCTGGCGGACACTCGCTTTGGAAAGAGCCTTGGACATTTTCTACGGTAGGGAGTTGCTCGTCAAAGAGGTACAATTTCAGATTATTTGAATTATCTTGATTTTTTGAGTATGCTTTCATTAGTACGATAATACAGATGTCAGGCTTCTTGTTAAGTATAAAAACTTTAAAAACTTAAGATAGTCCGGTTATTCAAAACTAATTCATTGCACTTCGCAAACCTTTCATCGCCAGTCGTACAGAATCTGTATAACGCTCAGAAATAATTTTTCTTCCCTCCTCAAATTGTCAGGATAGTTTTACCACACATACTATTGGTAAATTCAATATACGCGGATCAACGGGAGTGAAACAAACCCAACCTATATATCGAACTGAGTCTCCCCCATTCGATCCGTAGCAGCTGACATAATTATAGCCGCAAAGACCAAAGATAACTACAAGGGTAAGTTATTAAAATTTAAATCGTGGCATCGAGGCTAATAAACCCTTTGTATAAATATTGTCGGGTGAATTAAATACTTTCTCGGTTGAACCAGCTTCGACCACTTGACCAGATTTCATTACCAAAACCCTATCACACATTTGACGAACAACAGCTAGATCATGGCTAACAAATACTAGTGTTAATCCTAACGCTTTCTGCAAATCCTGGATTAAATTAAGTAGTTCCGCTTGCACCGTCACGTCAAGTGCTGAAGTGGGCTCATCACAAAACATAAATTCTGGCCTAAATGACAAGGCTCGAGCAATCCCAATACGTTGCCGTTCGCCTCCACTAAAGGCGTGGGGCATCTTTTCAACCGCATTGCGAGGAAGACCGACTAACTCCATCAAATCTTCGGCTAGTTCCCATGCTTTAGAACGAGGAATGCTGCCACGAACTTTGACTGCAAATATAATATTTTCTCCCGCACTCATACGGGGGTTGAGGGAAGAATACGGATCCTGAAATATACATTGCATCGAATCACAAAAGGTAAGGCGTTCGTCCTGACTCTTTAGCCCTAAAAGATTTATATCTTTATAGGTTATTTCGCTATCACCATCTGTTTTCTGATCAGGGCTATGCAAACCTAATATCATCCGACCGACCGTCGATTTTCCAGAACCACTTTCACCTACAATACCTAATGTCTCTCCTTTAAATATATCGAAACTTACTGAGTCCACTGCTTTGAAAATCTTTTGTGAGCTGAGCATTGTAGCCGGACTAACAAACGTCTTTGATAGGTTCCTGACCGAGAGGATGGGCGATGTTCGTTCCAGATATGTCTCATCAAGCTTACGGTTAAGAAATTTCAAAGCTCGATCCCTGCCTTCACTCTTTTGAATAGTTCCAGGGACCATGAACCGTTCAAGCTTTTTATCCACGCTCGGAATTGCAGCCATTAGTTCACGGCTATAAATTTCCTTAGGGGATTTTAGAATATTTTGTGTAACTCCATGCTCCACTAACAAACCATTGCGTAGAACATAAATATAGTCACACATTTCTGCAACTACACCCATATCATGTGTAATAAGAATAACAGCGATATTTTCTGTTTGAACCAGTCTTTTAAATGTATCTAAGACTGCTTTTTGAACGGTTACGTCCAGCGCAGTAGTTGGTTCATCTGCGATAATCAAGTCAGGTTTAGAGCAAATAGCGATTGCAAAAACAATTCTCTGACAAAGTCCTCCTGACAATTGATGCGGATATTTCGACAATCTTTCCTCAGCATCTAGAATTTCTACCTGTTCCAATAGTTCAACCGCAAAGCGCCGAGCCGCTTGACCTGTCTTATTAGTATGCGTGTGAATAGTTTCAATTAATTGCTCACCTATTGTTAAAACTGGATTAAGTGCGGTCATTGGATTTTGGTAAATATAACCAATTTTTTTTCCTCTAATATTCTCAAAGTCTGGTTCGGAAAATAAAGTAAGATCATCATTATCTAATCTTATATTGCCACTTCCAATTACAGCATTTTCATCTAATAATCCAAGTGCTACCTTGCCTATGGTACTTTTCCCTGCACCGCTTTCTCCCACTATACCTACAATCTGACCTCGGTTAATTTCCAAAGAAAGGTCTTTTAACGCGTTAAAATTACTACCGTCCGATAATCGATATTTAACAGTAAGGTTTTCTACTGAAACGAGCATAGTGATATCTCTACTCCTTTACACGTAAGAAAGGGTTAGCATGATCTCGAAGACGGTCCGCAACAACGTTAATACATAAAACCATAGCGACCAAAACTAACCCAGGAAAGATACTTATCCACCATTTTCCGGATAGTAGGTAATCATTACCATTTGCTATTAGTAACCCTAGTGAAGGTTCAGTAATTGGAACCCCTACGCCAAGGAATGATAACGTCGCTTCAGCTCCAATTGCTCCAGATATTGACATAGGCAATACAACCAATACGGGTGAAATAGAATTTGGTAATAGAAATCTCGTAATTATATGAATCTGGCTTAATCCAGCTATGCGTGCAAAATCCATATACTCCTTTTTCATTTCAGAAAGTGCTACCGCCCTTACTAAGCGAGCTTTCGAGGCCCAAGTTCCAATTATAAGAGCATAAATAACTTTATCCACTCCAGAGCCAAATATTGCTAACAGCATAAGTGCTAAAAGAACACCCGGAAAGCTAATCTTTAGATCAACCGCGCGCATAATTACTGTTTCCATCCACCCCCTTTTTACAGCGGCTATTAAACCTAAAAATACTCCGATAATCGAACCAAAAAAAACAGCAGTAAATGCAACAAATAAAGAAATCCTTAGACCATAAATAACACCAGACAGGATATCGCGTCCAAGTGCATCTGTTCCCATAAATGAAATTGTTCCGTCACCCAATTTAGACATTGGAGGCAAAAGACCATCTAGTATATCTAGCTTTGCTTGATCATAAGGGTTTTGTGGAGCGAATAAAGGGCCAAATATTGCTAATAGGATAAAGAAAATCACTCCTAAAAGACCAACTATGGCAACCGGGTGTCCATGAAATGCTGCATGAAAAGTATTTCTTAGTTTAACCATATCAATCCTATTGAGTGTGACGAATTCGCGGATCAAGAACCGCATAGACGATGTCAACAATGAAATTAATGATTACAAACATAAGTGTAATCAAAATAAGATAGGCAACAACTACCGGCCTATCAGCATGATGAATACTATCAATTAACAACTTCCCAATGCCTGGCCAAGAAAAGACACTTTCTGTTACAGTTGAAAATGCTATAAGTCCTCCAAGCTCTAATCCAGTAATCGTAACAATTGGGATAAGGATATTCCTCAACAGATGTCGTCTAATAATCCGTTGACGAGGTAGGCCCTTAGCACGAGCAAAGGTTATATAATCCTGAAACATAACTTCCTGAGTGCCTGACCGGGCTAATCTCGTTTGCATACAAATCTTGTATATGGCTAAATTTACTGCAGGTAATAGCATGTGCCGTAATCCATCCAAATTGAAGAAAGACCATCCGACACCAAAAAGAACAGTCGTATCGCCACGACCCGAAGCAGGAACAATTTTCAGCCAAACCGCAAATACAATTATCAAAAGTAAAGCCTGCCAAAAATTAGGAATTGAATACCCAACAGTTGTAATAAAACTAATTGCTTTGGTTACTTTCTTTTTGCGATTGAGCCCAGAGTATATGCCCATGGGTACACCAACACACAACCCAATCATTATAGCCAGAATAGCAACCTCTAGTGTCGCCGGTAGTCTTTCTAATATCAATGGTAAGACTGGCTGATTATATACAAAGGAGATACCAAAATCACCTTGTAACAATTTGCTAATGAATTGATAATATTGAACTAAAATAGGCTTATCAACACCAAGTTCACGAGCTAATACAATAAGATCTTCCTCGGTAAAATCATCGCTCGCAAGAACTGCTACAGGGTCAGATACAACATACATACAAAAAAATACTAACACCGACATGATCAGCACTAGTACACTGCTTTGCCCGAGACGTTTTAACGTGAAGCTTAGCATTTCTGCCTTCCAAAATTAAGCCTGTGCGAGCAAATAGCTCGCACAGGGTAGTACTTTATCAGATTATTTGTAAGACACCATAGTTGCGTGTGTACGTTCATCTTGGCGGCCATTGATTTTCAAATCAGATCTATGGGCCCAAATTGAATGAGTGTAGTATACTGGAATGCCCGGCAAGTCAGCCATTGCAGCCTCCATTGCAGATGCAACATGCTCATTGGACTTATCTGGATTTGTTTCTACAGCCCAAGAAGTGATTGCAGCATCAAATGCCTCACTCGAATAATTAGAGTAATTTGACGAGCCAAGCCCTAAATCCTTGTTGCGGGTTGCAAAGGCAAATGAGATCATTTGGGCCGGACCCTGAGGATGACCCCATCCATAGAAAAAGGCACCCATCTCCCGAGCTTTACGTGCTTTAGCAAAAACCGACCAGGGTTGAGAATTTAGTTCTACTTTAATACCAATCCTTGACCAATACTGAGTTAACGCTTGCGCTACGCGAACCCCATTAGGGTAACGATCTGATGGTGTACTGAAACTAAGTGTAAACCCATCTTTGTAACCAGCCTCAGAAAGTAATGATTTGGCTTTTTCAGGGTTATATTCCAGCCCTGGCATTTCCGGCGCACCAGCCCGATAACTGGGTGCGAATTGGTTGGCCACTGTAGCATTACCGCCGAACAATCTATCAGTAATGGCCTCTCGATTAATTGCAAGAGACATAGCTTTTCGTACTTTAAGATTGGATAAAGGGGCTGAACCATCGGAAGCTGACACGCCAGGTGCACCTTTTGGATCAACATTGAGAACAACAAACATTGTTCGCCATGCAGGTTTTCCAGTATATGCGAATGAACTGTTATCTTCTAACGCTTTTATATCTTCCGTTGTTGGGTTTTCAATAACATCATAGTCGCCAGCCAGAAGTCCAGCCAAACGAGCACCTGAGTTACTCACTGACGAAATTTCTACACCTTCCCATATAGATTTCTCACCCCAATAAGCGTCATTTCTCTTCAATACAGCCAAAGTTTTAGAATAACTAACGTGTTTAAAAGGCCCGGTACCAACTGCTGCATTCCCATTCTCAAAATCGTCACGAGTTGGGTAAGATTTTATACCGCAATTACCTTCCGGATCATAAGTAATTGGACCTGGTGGTAAATCGCCTCCAGATGCACTAAGCATGGATAGAAATTTCATTTTTTGAATCCATAGTGGATAGGGGTTCTTTGTTTCGAAACGAACAGTGTGGCTATCAACCTCGACAACATCTGATATTGGTCCCATCGAACTGGTCAAAAGGTTTCGTTTACCGTCAACTCGGTACATCATTCTACATGCGGAATACACTACATCGCGAGCAGTGAAGTCTTCACCATTGTGAAATTTTATGCCTCTACGCAAATTAACCGTCAAACTAGTTGGGCTATTCCAAACCCAACCTGTTGATAATAATGGTGAGTCATCCGCTGCAACTAATGCCTCAAAGACGTGTTCCTTGTAACCAGCAGTCGATGCTCCTCCATAAGGAAAAGGATCAATTGACCGAGGCGCAGAACTATAGGCCATTCTTAGGTTTTCAGCGAAAAGAGCTGAGCTAAAACCTATAAGACTTGTTAAAACAAGAATAAAAAATTTTGTTTTCATAACATCCTCCTTCATTTAATTAAGTTTTTATTTATTATTTTAATTTCTATTATCTAAATATTTTTTGAAGTCTTGTAATACTGCTGAGCAATCCTCTTTCATTTTAGGGAAACGCTTAGACTTGGTACGAGAGGTTTCTTCCATATATAAATCTCGTCTTATCTCGACTTGAAGGATATGCTGCCCAATTTCAGGCCAACCATACCTCAGAGTCATTTCTCCCCCGACATAACGTCTATTGATTCCAACGTCATAGCCGCGTGCAGCAAACAACTCTGCCATTTTTTCTTCTAAGTCAGATGAACAACTCTCACCTCTCCGAGTCCCAATATCTATTTCTGGTCTTTCTTTACCGCCACGAAGTTTTGAGTCAAAGCGAGTCATGGAATGGCAGTCGATGATATACGCACTACCATGCTCTTTGCGGACAGCTTCAACTAATTCGGTCATCGATTGATGATAAGGAATAAAAAATTTCGCTAGACGGTTTTTTGCCTCTCTTTTTGTTAATTTTCGATCGTAAATTGGTAATTCTCCAGATTTTGACCAAAATAGTGTAGCTCCCACGTCAGCGGAACCTGGCAACAAACGACCATACCAGTTTTCACCGCCCTCTATCATAGCAACATCAATGTCATGCTGGTGACGATTCACATCAACATAAGTCCTGGGAAAATTTGCCTTTAATGTCGAAGCATCTAATGTATTAACTTTGCCAAACAACTCATCAACATACTTATCTGCCGGAAAGTCAATTTGTTCAAATGTTAATGCCGGGTTATAATTAAAATCATCGGGGTACATATTCCCCGAATGGGGAAAAGAAAGAATTAAAGGCGAATTTGCAAATTTCAACTCAAGAACGTCTTTCTTTTTTCCTTGCGTTAAAAATTGGAATTTAGTCAAAACGTCTCCACCTATTTTTATATAAACTGAACTCCTAGACCAATATCACTCAAATAATAATTCCAAAACCTTATATAGGAATACTAACACATCATAAGATTTACTTATGGATAATATATTTGTGTATTACTTTCTTTTATAGCTTGATTAGGTTTCTTAATAGCATTTTACTGAAGTGTAATTTGAGATAACATAATTCTACAATCACTGGAAAATTAATGAGAATCTGCATCCTACATATTGGTCATTCCTCTCCAAATGAAACCACCGAACATTTGCCGGCTCCAATACGTTTTATTAACGCATTAAAAACACGCCTCTATCATGTTCAATGGACAGTCGTTAGCGCTGTAAAAGAGGAACTCCCAAACGCAAAGGCTTTCGATGGATACATTATTACTGGTGGCAAATATTCTGTTTTCGATCGGTTTTCATGGCAAAATAAATTGTTTAAATTTCTTGAGAAAGTAATTGAAGAACAAATACCTCTAATCGGTATTTGCTACGGCCATCAAGCTATTGCAAAAGTACTGGGTGGGGAGGTGGTGAGATCTCCAAAAGGTTATGGTGTAGGTCTTATGCCAGTAAACGTTATAAAAACGACATCTTGGTGCAATACGAATACGAACCCCCTAATGTTACACGCTATGCATCAAGATCAAGTGATCGAGCTACCATCCAAGGCCGAGTTATTCTTAAGTGGAGATTTTTGTCCGATTAGTGGCTTTTTTGTGAAAAATAAAGTGTTAGCCATTCAACAGCATCCGGACTTTAATTCATCACTAAATAAAAGTCTGATGGAAAAACGTCGAGATATTATAGGAAGCACTACTGTTAGAGAAGGGACGCAATCACTTGCAGGCCCAGACCACACTCAAACAAGCATAAACTGGATGGTAGATTTCTTATTATCTGCAACCGATTAAAACCCACTTTGGCCTCAGGTCAGTTCGTATATTTCCTGACAAAATATTCAGCACTTATAATTAGATTTATTGTGTCAAAATTATAATATCTTAGAAAAACTTTCCTTAATCAATCCATGAGTATCACTCTCAAATTGCCAACTAGGCAAAGCTAAATAGAAAGTAGTTTTTTCTTTAATACCAGTTACAGGTCTCCAAGTTAAGTTTGTATCTTTTTCACAAGCACTTTTTGCCATCAATTCATTATTAAATGATAAGGCACCAAGGGAGTGTACCATTTGCATATTAAGACTAGCGAAGGGTGATTGAAGAATATAGTTAGCTGATACCTTGTGATTTTTCCATAACTCCGAGTAATTCTGATAGGAAGGATCGTTACGTGTTGACCCAATAAGACGACAATCTCGAATATCATCAATTTCAAGTATCTTCTTGGCAGCCAAAGGATGTTTTACAGACATTACAGCTACCTGGCGAACTTCTGCTAGAATATCATTGCGAATATTTGGGTGGTCTAGTGGTCTGGTATGAAAAGCAAAGTCGACATGGCCTTGGATCAAGGCATCGATCATACTCTTTAATGGTATTGAGTTTACATATAATTTTATCTCTGGGTTACTAACGTGAATTTGAGAAATTAGTAATGGTATAATTTCGTTAATCACACTGAGGGTCGCAGACATTCGAATAGTCATCAATAATTGCGTTTTACGATAATTTAATTGCATCTGGATGTGATCTAGTCGAGCCAATAAATCAATGGACTCTTCTTTTAGATTTTCCGCACGTCCAGTAGGAAAGATTGCACCATTACGACGTACAAATAAGGGGGCACCAATTGCCTTTTCCAAGTTCTTTATAAGTTGACTTACAGATGGTTGAGACACCCCTAGATGGCGTGCCGCTGCCGAAATTGACCCTGTGGAAATTACCGCTGTAAATGCTTCGATATGCTTTAAACGACGGATATTACGAATTTTTTTTTCAGAGTTTGAATTTGTTTTTGAGTTGGCTTCCATTAGCAACATAATACAGATGTTAGCCTTATTGTTAAGTATAAAAACTCATACAAAACAGAAAATAGTTCAGCAATTCTAAACTAATTCATTGCTTTTCGTAAATTTTCCATCGTCTCTTTTACTAACTCTATGTAACGTTCAGAAATAATTTGTCCCTGTGAGTCAAATTGTTGAGA